>Ga0126336_10000059_pt1 | contig 25766 bp, 16 predicted proteins | sample SidCmetagenome_FD_92530 | JGI IMG/M metagenome (GOLD analysis project Ga0126336, IMG submission 92530) | Coral microbial communities from El Islote,Puerto Morelos, Mexico - Siderastrea C C metagenome | ecosystem: Host-associated > Invertebrates > Cnidaria > Coral | place: El Islote,Puerto... | reverse complement strand
TGGTGTAATAATGGCGGACCATTAAACCGGAAAATTGCAGTTTAAATTAACGGTCTTCTTCTCAAAATTAACGCTTATAATTTCGCTTGGGGAGTGTTTAACAAACATAGTTTCGAAATCCGAGGAAAAAATAGAAGTGATTTTTTGATCATAGTACCACTTTAAGTGCGAAAACCTGGAAAGTTCTCCCTGTTTTAGTTACATAACTGGATTCAAAACTCATGTTCATCCTGGATTAAATTAATCGAGCTTGAACAAACATGAATCAAATTGTCTTTTAGTACTCTCCAAGACCGAACACTAACATTTACCGGATAAACGTTCCATTCCAACACAACATTTCCTTCTCATACACGTTATACTGTGTGTTCGACAAACAAACTCTCCCCAAATCCAGTTTATGTTAATTTATAGCGTTGTTTCGTTGTTCTTAATTATGATAAGTGGCTTATGATTTTGTACTTTACTAGTGATTCTCATAATTGCTATTTATAATAGATAACTTTGGCGACAATATACGTCATCACAATCTATCAAATATCACGACACAAAAATCAAATCCCGTACAAGCTATAGTAAGCCCAGGGGGTCAACTTAACTTCAGATATCAAGAAAGGGGGGATGTCTTCTACGAGAGAGTGGTAAAAAGCCACCTAAAACACAAGAATTTAAATAGTGCACTAAATTATTACATATCAGAACTTCCAGGCAGAGTACCTACTGAAAACACCAGTCTGACATGTGGAAGCTTCAAGAAAGGTCTTTATAGTTGGTCGACAAAGCGTAGACCGACAACCGGCATGCCATATGGTTAAAGGTTTCTATTTCAGGTTCGCTGCACTGCTTTGAATTAACTTGGTGGATCTTTTCACTGTTCACTGTTCACTTGGTGGATCTTTTTCTGTTCACAGAAAAACCAAAATAAATGACTGTGACTGACTGACTGACTGACTGACTGACTAACTGACTGACTGACTGACTGACGTGATGTGGTTATTTGCTCTGAAAACTAAGCTCTATTAGGCAAGATACTTCAATGTTCCAAGCTTATCTTGCGCTCATTGAAAAAAGAATAAGTAGCTTTCCATAATACTTATGTCGACGTGCACTTATCGTTCATCCATGAAACTATTTTGGTCGTCTGATCTGATGACCTCTAGCGGAGCTTAAACGAAAACATCAACTGATGATGAGTCATCAGACCACGCCGAGGTCACATTCCTTGGTATCCGCATCCTGTCGCGCTTATTCATGTTTGATCAGTTCTGATTCAGTAGGCAAGCACACTAGTCGATTCCCAAGGTGGTGTCATCTAACGGAAAGCGAAGCAAGTTCGTTTCACTTGAAACTGTTCAAGAACATGTGTCCACAAAAAAAGAAGCCAATGCATGCCCAACGGAATGAAAGAAGACAAGGAGCAACGAACCAAATGATCACGTCAATCGCTGCATTCTTCACAAACAAACCAGGGACCAAATTCAAAGTCACGCGATGCTGTCAAACTTTCCCAACGACTACCAAGAGACGTACCGAGAGCTTTCAAAACACATCACAGACAAAAAGTAAGTTAACCAGAAGATTTATCTCAGTTAATCGGTAAACGCCGATACCGAATGATTCCTTCTCCGTCATCGCAATTTGGCGACCGACACTGACCGAGCTAGTATCGATTGAAAATGACACGTGACCCTCGAAATGTCAACTGCCTCGTGCATATTATTATTTCAACAATTTGTGTTTTCAGCACCCAACCACGTCCAATAATTCCAAAATTCACTTCGAAATGGACGCTGCACTAGATGTGCTGTTGGAACTTGCGGTAAGCGTATGGCATCTTCATCCACAATCACAAAAGAAATCACGAAAGATGAATGATTCTCGATGCAAGAATTGTAAAAAATGGAGACGTACCATCCTGTCTGGTTGTAGTTCACTTCTTCCAAGAATATCTTTATCTGCTGATAATTTATCTTGGATGAAGGGTCGGAAACAAAAAAAAATTTTTTTTTTACTAATTTCCACCCATTGCCAACTGACAAATGATAAATTTCTGTCTTGGTTCTAGTTTCAAACTATTGCTGTAAGAGAACAACATATAGAGAGAGAGAACACCTTGCACCTTGGGGTGCAGCAAATAAGGTGAGTATATTCTTGATCTAAGATAAAAGTATTGTCGAAATTTCCAGTTGAAGACCGACTAAGACAGGGAGCAAGAATTTGATGTCCACCATAAAGGAGATTGGGAGTGAATACTGTGATTAATACAGAGGAAAGACCTTTCTTTTCTCACAAGGAGAATGTATCAAGTATCATGACAGCCACCACTAAACAAGAACGAAGAAAAGTCTATCCCAATTTCTTCCACCTCTCAATTGCAGCAAAAGAACCAAAATTATGAACAGTAATTGGGCATCAATCTACAGTGTCTGACTTAAATGTTTTCCCCTGCTTTGAACTGGCTAGCTAATCAGTTTGGAGGGTCGGTCATTCACTGATCTTTTCTTGCTGTAAATATTGAATATCCATGTCAAAACCCTCCTTTTTAAACTTCAAAAGCTAAGTTTTTGCAATTTAATGTGTTTCCAGAAACATTCAGGACCAGGAACGCATGATAGGACTCACCCATGTAAGTACCAAGCCATCTTTGTGCAGTATAATAAATTAAGTGTAGGTTGTATATCTTCTATCACACTGCATTATAATTCATCTTTAATCCCTCTTGATCCTTGCCTTTTTAAGGTTTGCCACTATAAGACATCACTTGAGGAACAAACTCATCTTACAATAATGGTCTCCAATGCACCCTTCATCTTCCATTAACTACAAGATTGACACATCTTTAAAAATTGCCATTTCTGTCTTGATTCTAGATTGAATCTGCTCTCATCAGAAGCGAGCTTCTCAACATGGAGAACGTCAGGTGTGTGCAGTGGTGCTTCTTGTGCAATATAGTGGTAAAAGAAGTGCTGCGGACCATTATAACTGGTTAAGATTGGGTGATGCTGCGAGAATGATCTATTCACAACAGGAAAACCAACAAACAAAAATTAAAAGAAGATGCAAAAGTTTCCTATACCCAGCAATTGTGGTGAAACAACCAGCGTCATGATATCTCGTTCAACCACCATGTTGCCAGTAAAACTGGAGCAGTGGTCCTGGAAAAGAAAAAGTACCATATCAACCTGCCTTTTATGACCTCGTGTTTATGTCTCCTTGCAATTTAAATATGCCTTGAATTGACTGCTCATTCCTTCTCTCCAATAATAGTTTCTTTCAACACCAACTAGCACAACGTGGCTGAATGTCATGTCCAAGGTGTGGTGATCTTTGACAACATCATCAACTGTGAAGGGTCAACTAGCAACCGATCCATCGTTGTAATTAGTTAATATCCATATGAAAATGATCCTTTTTAAACTTTTATAACTAAGGTTTACCAATTTAATGTGTTTCCAGGGTTATCCAGGACCAGGAAGACATGACAGTACTCATCCCTGTAAGTACCAAACCATTATTGTGTAAAGTGTGGATTGTTTGTCTTCTAATACACTGCATCATAGTTCATCTTTTACCCCTCTTGATCTTTCCCTTTCCAAGTAATTCCACTGTAAGACATTACTTGAGGAACAACATCATACGAAAATGGTCCCCAATCAACTCTTTATTTCCATTCACTGCAAGATTGACACATATTTTCAGAATATACCACTTCTGTCTTGATTCTAGATTGAATCAGCTCTCATCAGATGCGCCCTTCTTAACCTGGACAATGCAAGGTATGTACAGATGGTGGGTAAAAAAGTGATAAGACACATTATTATAACTGGCTTATAATTGGGTGATGCTGTGAGAAAGAGTTATTCAAACAAGGAAAACTATTAAACAAAACATGAAAGAAGCTGGCAAAAGCTTCTTCCACCTAGCAATTGTGGCAAAGTAATTAGCGTATAGCAACCTATCAAGCCTGCCTTTTATGACGTCATGTTCATGTCTCCTTCAAGTTTAAATATGCCTTGAATTGACTGCTCTCCCCAACACGTTTTATGATCTTATGACAACATCATCAACTGTGGAGGGTTAATTAGCGACTGATCCATTCGTTATGAACTTCTATAAATAAGGTTTACCAATTCAATGTTTCTAGGATCATCCAGCACCAGGAAGACATGATACGAATAATGCATGTAAGTACCAAGTGTGGAATGTATATTTTCTAACACACGGTATTATAGTTCATCCTTAATCCCTCTTGTTCCTTGCCTTTCCAATTAATGCCACTAAAAGACATCACTTGACGAATAAACTCATAATACAAAAATGGTCTCCTGTCCACTCTTTATTTCCCATTTTGTGCTAGATTAGCTAAGATTATCAGAAAATGCATCTGTACTATTTCTGTCTTGACTCTAGAATCAATCAGCCCTCATCAGACACGACCTACATAACCTGGAAAATGCCAGGTATGTACAGGTGATGCTTCTTGTGCAATATAGTAGTGATGGAACATTGTTATGATGCCTTAAACTGACGTAAATTTGGATGACGCTGTGAGGAAGATCTAGCCTCACAAAGAAAACCAGCTAAAGAAACTGAACAGAGGTATGCAGAGGGGTCTTCCACCTGACAATTGTGGCAAAACCACCACCATCATGACATCCCGTCCATATTGCCAGTGACACTGAAGCAGTGATTGTAAAGAAAACACACACACACACAAACACACAACGATTTGAATAGACAGCTTAATGAAAAGCCTCATTCCAGTTTCTGATTTCTCTTGTAGAACAACATCAATCTATAAATCTCTTATCTCCAATAATAGTTTACGAACAAAGTGGCTGAACTTCATTGATTATCTCTTAGCAACATCATAAACTGTAAACAATTAGCCACTGCTCTGTTCTCGTTGTAAACATAAATATTAGGGTCAAACGCCTCCATTTTTAACATCAACAACTCCAGAAGAGAACAACTAATTCTTTGAATTTGTTGTCCAGGAACATCCAGAGCGAAGACAACATGATAGGGACTGTCTTTGTAAGTATCAGTCACCGACTAATCACAGAGCTTTTCAAAATAAACCATTTCTGTCTTTTCAAGTGATGTCCCCACAATACATCACTGTAATAACTACCCGTCGTAAGAAAACCTTTCCCTATCCATTCTTCATCCCCATCCACTGCTGTAAGTTCCAAGCCATCATGACGTGGTAAAACCAAGTGCTGGTAGTGGATTGTCCATTACATTGCATTACACTTCCTCTTGAAGTTGTCACTTGATGTCCAGATAATGCAGAACTTGAGTAATTTACTCATCGTACGAAATGATGATGTACCATTTCTGTCTTGACTCTAGAATCAATCAGCTCTCATCAGACGCGACCTACTTAACCTGGAAAATGCCAGGTATGTACAGGTGGTGCTTCGTATGCAATATAGTAGCGATAGAGCATTGTTGCGATGCCTTAGCTGACGTAAATTTGGATGACGCTGTGAAGAAGATCTAGCAACACAAGGAAAACTAGCTAAAGAAACTTAACAGGTCTGCAAAAGGGTCTTCCACCTGACAATTAAGGCAAAACCACCACCATCATGGCATCTCGTCCAACCTCCATGTTGCCAGTGACACTGGAGCAATGATTGTAAAAAAAAAACATGTAACGATTTGAATAGACTACTTAATGAAAAGCCCCATTCCAGTTTATTTCTCTTGTAGAACACCATCAAACTATACATCTCTTATCTCCAATAATAGATTAAGCACAAAGTGGCTGAACTTCATTATCTCTTAGCAACGTCATAAACTGTAGTCAATTAACCACTGCTCTGTACTTGTTGTAAACATAAAATATTAGGGTCAAACGCCTCCATTGTTAACATCAATGTAACTCCAAAAGAGCATAACTAATTCTTTGAATTTGTTGTCCAGGAACACCCAGAGCGACAACAACATGATAAGGACTGTCTTTGTAAGTATCAGTCACTTACTAATCATAGAGCTTTCAGAATAAACCATTTCTGTCTTTTCAAGTGATGTACCCACAATACATCACTGTAATAACTACCCGTCGTAAAAACTGCTCCGCTATCCCCATCCACTCTTGTGAGTTCCAAGCCATCATGACGTGGTAAAACCAAGTGCTGGTGGTGGATTGTCCATTACATTGCATTGCACTTCCTCTTGAAGTTGTCACTTGATGTCCCTATAACGCAAAACTTGAGTGATTTACTCATCATACGAAAATATTATCCAATCTTCATTTCCTATTGATAGCAAGATTGAGACGGCTATTAAAACAAAATTATCTCTGTCACTTCTAGGGTGAGGCAGCTACAATGAGACGCCATCTGCAAAACAATGTCTATGCTAGGTGCTAGGTAAGTACAGATGGCTCTTCCAGTGGGGTATGGTCCTTCAGTATTGTTAAAAAGCAGTACTGAAATACAGTCCAACTCATAGTGGGTGATGGTGTGAGGACCTTTCAAACATCGTAAGAGAAGTAAGATCTAGTCTCAAGAGGAGATAGGAGCACCCAAGCTTCCATTGAAAGATGCAAAAGACTTTCGTGCAATAGTTTTCAAATTGTCAAAGACAGTAATAATAACAACATGTCTTTCGTGACTACATGCTGCCATTGAGATTAGAGCAGTGATATTGAATCTCAGTTCACGTACAGAACACCACAGAGGCCTTTAGATTTATTTTTCTTCGCAATACGTATTTGCTCTGAATTCATCGCTAAACAAACACACTCTCATTTCCCCTTTTCTGTCCATGCATGGTTGTTTACTTGGTATCTTCATAGTAGCCCAAGTAGTCTTCTTACCTCAAACCCGCCTTTAATAAGATGAGTTCCACAATCGTCCCTATTCTTCAAGCAAAACATTCAAACCATATAAACGGTCAAAACCAAACCAAACGCCTACCAACTGACGCACCTAAGTAGCAAAGAAAAAACTTGTCCACTGGATGTCTGGCCAATCGTGCACCTTTCACTTCAGTCTAAAATCGATAATATTTCAAGAGGTCAGTGGGTGGTCAACATCTTAGGACAGCAATTAGCTTGAGACAACTCATCCAAATGTTCCAGCATAGCTTTGGCACCTTGTTGCATTTCTATCTTGCTTTGTAAATCTGTGACAGTCAAGCAAGCAAAACATAACGTCAGCATTGTGATATAATATCATTCCCTGATTACACTGTAACATGACCGACATTCTCCCTTCCCTGCTTAGATAGTATACCTTTTTCTGACGTTTTGTTAGCTTGCTCTTCAATTACAACACAGGCTGAGCATGGGTGTGTTTTAAATTTGATGTTAACCGAGTTAAAGTAAACCAAACTAAATAAATAAGTAAATAAGAAAGTACATAAATAATAACACGTTCCTAAAAACGTTCCAAGACTTACAAATTAAGAAAAAAATTAAAATTAAAAGGTACATAAAATCTAAAAGTATAAAATTACAAAAAGGAAAAACCAAAGCAAATTGTTTCGTCTTTCTATAGCACATCTGTAAACAGCCGAACTAGGGCAAAAGATAACTGGATTGTAACTTGCACGTGTTCCAGTCAACCAGTATTTCAACTCTTTTTTTACGTTTGTTTTTCAACAGGAGGCCCCAGCAGTTTCCTCGACACAGTGTCTCTATACGGATACATTTTTAGTATTTGTATATATTTGTATATATAATTCAGCATTTGTATACACCTATTTTCAAAAAAATTGCGACTTGAAAAATATATACATATATATTTATCTTTTGTTTTCATATTTCGTCTTTTGTTTTCACGATGTGAAGACAAAAGATATATATATATATATTTTTCAAGTCGCAACTTGTTGAAAACGGGTGTATATATTTCAGCAACAGACATAATAGTGAGAGAGATATCACTGGATATCATTATTTATTAATCTATTTAAATGTAACACGTTTGATTGAGATATATTTGTAAATAAAATACATATGCATATTGATAGATGTGTGTGACAAAAAAACCTTGAAACGTTCATCAAGCACTTATTCTAATTTTAATAAAATAGTTCTGGAATGAGAGACTTTGTCCCTAAAATGAAATTGCAAGAAGTGATTCACATTGGTACAGAATCGTAGACGTCGAGAATAGTCTCGGAGAGTTTGTTTGTGTAATTTAAGCTCAAAAGCTACATTTCAAATAAACTCAGTGCGACGATCGGACAGGTAAACGAATTGCCGGGTCAAGTTTTTGCGAAATAAAGGCGACAGAGCATGAAATAAGTAATCGATACACATTCGGAGGGCGGTCATGTCTACAATTAGCTCAGTGTGTGGTTGCAATCTAACAAACAAGTAGATCAGTGTGATTAAATTTTGCAGCAAAAATCAGTGAGCATTAGAGTTCTCATTAAAAAGAAGGTACAAAATGAAAACAGTTGATCAACAAGATCAAGTGTACGATCATTAAGGACATTCGCCACCACAAATGCCTTGCAGCGTCTTCAACTAGTATAACTACTTTATATCGAAGTCCTCAGAGTATTTGCAATTTTTTAATCACAACATTTTCTCCGATCTAGAAAAACGACAGGCATTAATCCTCTTCCTAGTCCCGCGGAATACAGGCGGATTATTGAAAAACGAAATCTTCAAACTTAGACAAACAATGCATGTAACGCGGTACAAGATACGCTTCGGTAAAGTAAAGAAAAGGAAAAATTGAGGTGTGGCTACTTAATCTGTCACATACTAAACAAAAGAACAGTTGGCTCGGTTATGCAGAACAAACATAAATTTTAACAACAAACGTATCTAAGTCAAGGGTCATTACATTCGGTTAGAGACGCCAAACAAACAGTCTTTATTCACGCAATTTATTCGCGTAACTTCATATCTAGGATGACAGCTCCTATCAAGGAAACCTTGCACGGCGTTACACTGCAAATGTTTCAAAACAAAATGGCATAGTTGCTGGGTAGGTTTTGGCAACTGGTTAGATTAACGGCACAAGGACAGCATGACATTCACATGAAACCAAAAGGTCGCCAGTTCAGATTTAATCCATTGATTTTACCGCGCAGTTGCACACGATATATCAAATATCAAGAGTCTCTGCTTCCGTTCTGGGTCGTTCCTAAGCACGCAGCAAAGAAAGCCCATGTCTCGTCTAGTTGAGTTGCTTTGTTCTTCGGATAAAACGCTGACAACTGGTTGTGTTGCAACTGCTTTGCACTACCATCAACATCCAGCCATAAGGAACAAACTAGAGAACTGTGCTACCGCCTACACGAGAACGGAATGTGATCAGAGGACAGTTAACGGTTAGATACATGACGATGGCAATATTTGATAAAGAAAAGGGAATTAGAAGCGATTCGTTGAGTATGCATGCAACATACGATAGATAAAGAGTCATCCACAAGATGCTGAGAAAGAGTTCGGCAAAGGAAGAACAAACCAATCAAAGCAGGCCATGAGGAGAGGCTCAATCCAGAATCCTACCGCAACAGACCCAGCTTTGGACTTTGGAAAATCCATCAACATTGGACATAAATACTGTTAAAATCATCAGGCTGGAGAGTCATATCTAACGAAAAAGCAAGAATATAGTTCTCTACAGTTAGAAAATGTTTCCGGGGGGGGGGGGCAAGTTGTGCCTCCCGCATTTGGATTTTCGCTACCAAACCAATATCAAAATTCGGGTTAGAAGACCGCTTTAAGAGTCTGTAGCCAAGGAAGACCAATCAAGACGACCGTGCTTTACCAAACTAGATTGCTAACGTAAATATTTGCAGGTAAGATTGAAACTATATTTCGCGCCATACGTTAGTAAAGATCAGCCTTGCTTTTGATAGTATTGAAAGTAAATCGGCAATTATTTGTGACTCAGTGTCTATAGCTTGAACTCGTAGTGGAATTCTTTCATTTTAAAAGGTCGCTTTAGGAACATTTAGTGGACTGGAACGCCATAAAGATTTGCAAGCAAAACTCATCAAAAGATATGCAAGTACAACTCAATCAAGCGTTGTGACATCTTATAAACTGAATCAGTGTCAATCACTTGGGTTACCCTGGTAACATGAGATTTTAATGAAATGCAAAATCAATGGAAAATGTACAGGTGACTTTATAAAGTCGTGTGAAACTTCAACTTTTCATATTGTGTTTGAAGCCTCCGCGAAAATTTCGTACAACAGCAAGACATGCAAATCAATTTGGTGAGTCAATTGTGCAGGTTTTTTAAGGAACTTAGTAATCTGCATGTGTATTATTAGAATACAAAAACGCTCCGTAGATTTGTTTGTTCTCTTGCTGCACAAACGGGACTAGCGGTCTGCATGTATAGGAATCTGCGTCTAGAAATAGAGAGCAAACATTCACCTCCCAAAACAGTAGTTTTCTAGCTGTATATTTTAACTGAATCGCGCATGGATCGCCAAACAGGACAATGATATACATAACGGAAGAGTAAGCACGTTATTTTCTAGTAAACATACAACCGATGCATGTATGCAAGCGATCTTGCTTTTCCGCAAAAACAAAGAGGGTTGAGCTATTATACTTGACATTCTAATTTTAAACAGATGAGTCCAACCAAACATTGAATTGGAAAATAACTTCAATCTGCGGCTACAAGGCTTTGAGACTGTTTTGTTTGGATATTGCATTCGCATATTTTTAGGGCAAAGGCAAATTAGAGCACGGTCTTCATTATAAATATTTCAACAAGGAATCGTTTAATTGCTAACATAATTTAGTAAATTAAAACAAAAAACAAAAAACAAATTGATAGACTAACGTTCCTTTCTTCGGAAAGTTTCAAACTTCTAGTCAGAGTAATATTAGTTCAAAGGTAGTTTATGTTTCACCGTTTTATATTCACGTGTTTATGAGTAATGGTGGATGTGACGCCCATGCACACTATTCCTATATGGTGAAACGTAATCCACCAAACCGACTGGAAAGTTTTATATCATAAAACTGACCGTTGGTTAACTCACGTTAAACATATATACATGCAGTATATTTCAGTTTTGTTTTTAATACTATATGCTGCTGGTTCTTTTCCAGTACGAGCACACACAGGAGCCATACTGCCATATCATGAGAAGATTGAGAAGATTTCTTCGCTTGATATGGAACTGCATGTGTCAGTATTCCCACTACATAAGGGAAAGGGGATACCCAAGTCTTCACATTGCTTTATATTTTTCCAACAGCAGGTTAGTGAAATACTCTAAGTTTTAGTAAAGTTGTTCATGTGTTGCACATTTCAATGTACATAGATGGTCAGGCTCGAGATTTACCTCCAAACAATACACAGTTTAAAAAAATTGACATTATACCATCGCTTCAGCGAGATTCAATTATGACTATGTCGTTTCTTTACTTATTTAAGTGAATGCTTTTGAAAGAAACAATTTTGTCAATGAAGAGAATTTAACTGCAGCTCTGTCTTAAACATCTTTATTTGTTTATGCACAGTTGACAGGGTCTAGGCATTTAAATGTCAAGCCATGATATACATGTGTTGACTAAAAAGTACCATTTTGACAAAAGTTAAATCATAAATTGTATACCTCACTTTCTTGTCCACACATCAGCACATAATAACTAGAACTTGGTTTATTATTTTCTGATCCCAATAGAGCGTTTCCATATGACGTCACGGCAGCCATATTGGTGTACCAAAAACAATGAAACGGCAGCCAAGAAAAAGAAACTAACAAAGCTTTTCTCCTGAATTGCAAACCAGATGTTCTACACTACACATACCACAAACATGTGAGATATAGTTGCCCAACAAAGTTAAAAAAAAAAACTGATTGTAGTTTTCTTACAAATTTTTCGTCTTTACACAGCAGCATGGATGGCAGTGGATGGCAAGGATTGGAATATGTAAGTACATTTTATTTTGTGATACCCACGTCATTTGCACAACAATATAGCTATTTCATGATATGCACTATGGTTGCAACAGTAGCCAGCAGCGAAAAAAGTAAACCATGTCGTGGCCTTCTGGGTTAGCTACCTAACTTTGCTGCTTCTGGAACTGACTCGTCACCACAACCACAGTCTTTTTGTTTTTGTTCACAATTAACGGATTTAAGCATTTTGGTTTCCAGTCCACTGGTGCCCACTTCCTCGACCTCCCAAGTATTAGCCCTCAGCCTGATGAGAATCTGTTCCAACACCTTATGGCCTTTTCCGAGGATAACTTACCCTCTATCTATCGACCTCGCAAGTATTAGCCTTCAGCCTGATGAGAATCTGTTCCAACACCGTATGGCTTTTTCCAAGGATAACTTACTATCTGTTAATTGTGGCTTAACCCACCACGGTGTGCAAGTAACCCTTGATGAAGACCTCTCACCTACACTGGGAAACACCATCATATTTCTATAGCTTAATTTAATCCACCCCAGGCCTTCCCTTACTCGTCAAACAGAAGCATGGCGCCGAATTGGGTAACAAGTCACTGGCCTCACTAAAGCCAGAGATTTCTCAAGCTCTTGGGTCCCTCTTGGAGGACCTCCACTCTATTGAGGACACTAGTGCCACGTGCATCGGTAGCTTTAACCCAAGAAGTAACCTCAATGGTGGTCAGGGTCAGGCCCGTCGTCGTCCCTTTTTATCCTGCATTCCGTGCAAAACGGCATGGAGCTCTCATGACACCCATGACCTTATGGATTGCTGTTTCCTACCTGAGTGAGACAAAAGACCTTGGGCTCACTCCCTTCTTGTGACCAGTCATCCTGATATCCTGGTCGATGAGAAAGCAGAACCCAATGAAAACATTGATGATGTCATTGTTCAAGCTGTCCGGGCTGCTGAGCCTTCTGCCTTGCAAGTCGGCATTGCCCAGTCCCTATGTGATGCATTCAGTCTTTTCTGCTCCGTAACTTCCACTGCAGTCCTGGAGAGTACATCAAGATCAGTAAGCCCCGAGTCGGATCCGACTAACTTATGGGCTGTTGTCAACATTAGCTCAACACTACCTCTTTAACGTAAGGTTTCGCAGTACAACAGGAATTTCCCGGAGTAGCTGCAAGACAGGTTTGACTACCTCGAGGCTGCTGGAGCATTCGCTAAACCTCAACTGGTCAATGTACACAAAGAATATCTTAATACTTCCTTTCTTGTTAAGAAGCCTAGTGGTGGTAGCAGACTCATGACATCCTTTGGTGAACTCGCCCAATACAGCAAGCAACAACCCTCCTCGATGCCAAATGCTGATGGTGTCCTGCGAGACACGGGGAAGTGGCAGTTCATAGTCATCACTGACTTGTTAAAGTCCTTTTACCAGATTCCCTTACCTCGTTCATCCATTAAGTACTGTGGTGTTGTCACACTATTTAAAGGCATCCATGTCTACACTTGCTCCACTATGGGGATGCCCAGCTCTGAAACGTACCTTGAAGAACTAATGTCTTGTGTACTGGGTGACCTCATTCAGGAAGGGTGTGTTGCCAAAATTGCCGATGACCTGTATGTTGGAGACAACAGCCCCGAGGAAGTCCTTCACAACTGGCGTCGCGTTCTCGCCCTTCTCCAGCAACACAGTTTGTACTTGTCAGCTTCCAAGACCTTTATCTGCCCCAAGAAGGCCAGCTCCCACAAGCTTAATGCTTTGTCCTCAGTTGCACCTGCATGAACAGTGCAAGGCTTACGGTCTTTTGCTGGTGCAAATGAGGTGCTCCGCTGTGTCCTGCCACAATTTGCCGAGCTACTTGACCTCTAGATTAGGCTACAGCAGGAAAGGAAGCTAGAGAATGAATCGTGTGGTCCAATGAGTTACTGCTAGCATTAAAGAGTGCTCAGCATGCCTTAGAAAACCACAAGACCATCACAACCCCACAGATTAACGATACCTTGCGGAGTGTAACAGATGGCTCCATGAAAAACAGAGGCAAGGCTGCCTCCTTTATATTCTCCGGAATGCTAAGCTGTTCTTGGCCAGTTTCTTCAGTGTAAAACTGCGTAAGCATCAAGTGACCTTGCGAGATTGAGACACTAAGCATAGGTGCCGCAATCAGACATTTCGCCCCTTACATCATACAGTCGCCTCATGAAACCCAGCCTTGTGTGCAGGCATATGAGAAACTTAAGAAAGGGGAGTTCTCAGTCAGCTCCAGGGTTACCACCTTCTTGTCTACAGTTAGCTGCTATTCTGTTCATGTGTGCCACATTGCTGGTGTTGACAATCTACCTTCTGACTTTGCTGGCATGAACCCAAGTGAACGCCTTCACTCCAGCTGTCAGATCTACAAGTTCATCGTCGAGTTGGAAGAGCCAGTCGTGTGCATCGTCTCTGTCACTGATGTCCTCGAAGGGTCAGCCAGGATGCCCTCCACTAGCCGAGCAACATGGCAAGCCACCCAACTGGAATGTCCACATCTCAGAAGGACACAGTCACACCTAAACCAGGGTACCAGACCCTCAAAGAAGAATTCCAAAATTAGTGACATCAAATGTTATCTTAAAGAGCCAGTGTCACCCAAAGTGCTTTGCGTGCCGCGGTACATTTTTCGTATATGAAAAATCCGCCATTTTCTTGATTGTTGTGAAGTCTGATTTGTATCTTCTTCCATCGCTACCGTTAGCGATCCGAAGGCACTAGTGTGAGTTTTGACTTGACATTTAAGTGTCGTCGTATCGAATTAGTTGTATATTTCCGAATTCTGAAGTGTTTTCGCGGTGGAGAAGGAGATCTTTAAATTGAATGCTTCGTAGGGTTTAGGAAAGCTGAGGCAAAGGCCAGGTCTTCCGGGCTCTACCAAAGTTGTACGGCTGAAGGAGTCCGTGTATCAGTAGCGGAAGGAAAGAAAATCATCTACAGGTTTCAGCAATAGTACTGATACTGAGTCTGCATTTGCCCAAATAGTGCAACATTCACATTGCCGGATGAAAACAGAAGGAACGTTAATGTTCCACAAAATAACAGTACGGGCCTGCTCCAGAATAATGCTTGTGGTCATGAGCTTGTGCTGTTTTTCTTAGGGGCGGTTTACATGGAGGGAGAAAGATCCTAGCACTAAGAAGCTCCTAAAAGGCGAAACAAATTTTCGTTTGATTTACATGCAAAAATTTCGGTTGCGGTGGTTACTGGAAATCAAATGAAACTGTCGGTCTTTAGGAGCTGAACGCCCGGCCGCTGCCATATTTGTTTTTCTGTCCCTAGTACTAGGATCTTCCGAGTGAAGGTAGTTTACATGGTGCCAGGATCTTCCTATCTCTCAGCTAGGAAGATCCTAGTGCTAGAAAGATCCTAGTGCTAGGGCCAAGCACAACATTTTGCATGTAAACTGAATACAGAAAACATATGGCGCTAAGATCATCCACCTTCTAGGATCTTCCTAGCGCTGGGATCTTCCTCCCTCCATGTAAACAGCCCCCTAATTATTCCTTGTGTTCGCTGTCTGCTTTTGTTTAACTTTTACAAAAAGTGTAAGTGGCTATTCTGGTTTTGCGTCCATCGCCATCGGCCGATGCGATTGATCGCGCGATCAATCAATTGGACTGTAATAGATCCATACGCATTGAATGCGAAGTCAGAGCTAAGAGTAGTTTTCTCCAGTGACATCTAACGATGAAGACATCAAAATTCTTACTACTTGTTTTTGTCTTGTTTTTATATCGAGTAGAATTGGCTGCTCTGGTTCTACGTCCATCGAGATCGATCGATCGATTGGTTGCTATAATAGCTCAATACGCGTTGACTACAAAGTCAGATCTAGAGTTGTTTTCCCAGTAAAATCTAGCGATGAAAATATTTTCATTTTCAGAGGCTACTACTGTAGATATCAGCTCGCTGAAAGGCCAGTGCGGCACGGTATAATTTGAGAAAAGTCCGGCAAACGCGCCAGCCAAACGCTAAAAGCTGTTTCAAAACAAAAACACAAGTACGCAAAGTACTTTGGGTGACACTGCATGGCTCTTTAAGGATTTTGTTATTGCCACTGATGGCCTCCTTGTTGTGAGACCACCCACCATTTCAGACTCCACAATGTGCCCCGCTTTGTTCTAGGTGGTCAATTAAAAGCCCTCCACATCCGATTTTGTTATCCCTCCAATGGCCAAATCAAGCGTTTTGCTTTGGATGTCGACAAGGCTATTGACTCAGTCTCATCTGCCTGTCACGCCTGCCAGTCTTTAAAGGCTATCTTTAAAGGCTTATCCCCAGACAGCTCCAACTGCAATCAACTACAGACCATCACCCGGCCATTGGCATTTCGTTTGCAACAGATGTTTGCGCACATTACTGCCAGCTAATCCTTGTTCTGAGAGAGACCGTATCTTTGTACACTCTGACCTCCATTATCCAAGACGAAAAACTTGATAACTTTCGCAATGCCATCCTAGTGCTTTACTCTTAACTCCATTCTCTGCACCATGGCGGTGTGACAAACTGTGTGGATCCTGTTCCCAGTTTCTGCACCCATGTGAATGACAAGTCCCTCCTCTCTCGTGAGATCAATTTGGAAATAGACAGTGTCAAAATGTCAAGAAAAATGCTGTTGCCGAATATGCTGTTGAGTAACTTGGTATGGAACTAATCCCCTTTTCCCCCGAGGGAGGTCCTACCTCTACAGTCACCCTTGCATGAGCCACTGCCAGTATGAACTCTCACTTTCTGTGTGATGGCCTTTCTGCTCATGAACTGTGGACATAGGATGACCAGTTGACTGGTGAACAGTTACCCATTGTAAACCGTCAACTTATCCTCAGTCAAAATTTCTCCCATGAACTGAATCACTTGCCCTGTCGGCCACAAAGACAAACTGAAAGCTCACGACACGCACCTCATGATAGTTTTCAGTGAAAACCTTATGGGTCAACTCCAAAAGTTTACTACTTCACAGTTCTGCAGCAAAGTTTACACAGTGCCTATGTCGGAATATTACCCTTTGTGCCCTACCGTTCTTGTTCAGTTCCCTCAGGGTCCCATTCGTGGTCACCATGAACCCTCCAAAGACGACATAGTTTAGTGCAACTAGAGTACCACAAATGTAACTTTCCCACAACAGTAGATGATTGGTTACAAGAAGGTATTTTTCGTGTTGGTCTCAATGACAACTTTATTAGCACTTGTTGCTATGCCCACAAGGTCATACCAACTGTAACTGGATCCAACATCATGCACCCGATAGCTGACATCCTGGCTCTGCTCGTTCCTCCACCTGCCTATGGTGCTTATTCCTATGGCAACACACCTGATGCTACTCGCCATGAACCCTGCCGCAAATTACATCTGCCATGGTTTCAACAAAAGGCGTCACTGACAGAAAGTGTGTTGGGCATCTCTATAAAAGATGCATCTGAGACAGATCCACAAGCTGCCCACATAGTCACTCACCATGTGAGTTAAAGTTGAATCTACAGTCAAAGGCATTTTTACTGACCTTGACTTCAGTATTACCCCTTCAACATCAACAATCGTCTCAGACTTCAGGTGAACTCAAGTTGTTCTTGCAACACCATACATGATACTTACCGCAAGAAACTGCTTTTCGTTCAAGTGGATTCTTCTGTTGTCTGTCTTCTGGATTACTCTAAGACAGTAATCCCAACCAAAGATCAAATTGGGTGAAACTGCATCATCAAGAAAGAGACACCAACAAACCAGCTGACTCAAGTGCATGAACCAACACTGTAGATCTGCAACATGGTACTAAGCTGAAAAGTGAGCGTCCATATTTCACCACAAAACCTGCTTAAGTTCGCTTCTGTCTCACAAACACAAACAAAATAAATTACAAAGGCCACAATCAGACCATTGTGCCACATCCCCGCACTAAAGGAAAATCATCCACAACTTCGACCAGACCAGGATTTTCTCTAACCATCAAGTCAACTGATGACTCTTCCCTGAGGTCATTACCCTTGGTCTAGACTACCCTTGGGCATCTACTCAGCCCCTAAGGAGCTCAACCCAGACAAGTTTAAACTCATAAATGGTCCATGCACTATTTACGGCCATGTAAACACACTAAATCCAGTACAGAGATCGTCACGGCTGTCCTCAACATGTTTAAACCTCACGACAAGTCTGTCGAAAGGGGGCACCATTACTTCTCGTTTAAGTTCTATCCTCATCTTAGCGAAGTGGTTCCTCCTTTCTGTGACCTTATTAACATCAAGCAGGAAGAAAAGGATTTTCTTTGGGCTGGCCAACACAGTGAAGCATTTATACAAGCCAGGACCGTTAGCTGTTCTGGTCCTCGTTCCTACAGCGAGTATACGACAAACAGGAACGAGCAGTCAGAATGAACGCGGGGCCAACTCTCCCTGATCTCCTATCGGGTGGCTTTGTCAATGCCAAACAAGCTCCTAGTTTATCGGCTAAGATCTGGGTCCCTGGAAAGACCGTTGCTTCTCTACAATATGAGACTGACACCAGACAAATCCAACCATCAGTGCCAAACGATTCCGTACCAAGGCCATGCCAACCCTTAAACTTCTTACAAACTTGCTAACTGCTCACATACTACTGCTCCATTACCCTCTACGACCAACAGCAAGCTCATCACCAACGTCTCCAACTTTGCCTATCGACTTTCGGAAACCTGCAGCAGATGAAACCCCAACACCTTCCTGATCTAGTTCTCCTGTCATTCCTGTACCATTTCACAGCAACTCAAACTGTTACCCTGAGTGGTTTTGTAGACAACAGTGGAGCCACCTACAATCATGCTTAACATGTCTTTGGTGTCTTCTAGCTTTTGGGACTTACTAGAAAACCACTAGGGTAATGCTTTTCACAATCATGCTGATGCTAAAAATGAAACGATACACACGGTGGAAGTCAGACCTACAGGCAAATAGGCGTTCATAAAATATTGTCATTGTCTTTGGCCAAAATTTCAAGTAAACGTAACTGCTCCAGGAAGTGTTATTTCACCATTATTTCCAGTTGTTAGAAATTGCATTTTTGGCCTCGTTGTCCTCTACTTAATTCTACGAGTTTTGTTGTTGTTGTTGCTGTTGCTTTTGTAGTTGTCGTAAGGTGTTTTGCACTTTGAAAACTGTGAACACCTTTAATTAACTTTTATGCTTTCAAGGAGATCAGCTATCCGATCAGAATTCAAAGATAGCTTGAAGGAAAAGAACTCGAGTCCACCTGTGGCCTTGGGTTGTTTTCTTGCGAGCTTTCCTCGAATTCTGATTACATAGCGAGTTGCTTTGATTCATATTTTCAGTTTTGAGAAAATGCCAGTCGGTTAGTGCTGTATTTTTCCATATAAGACTCCTAAACTTAAGACACCTATAGTTTATATTGTTTAATCATGGTAAGCACTTTGAAAAGATGGCTGTTGTTTTTGGCACATGCTAATGTTGCATAGAGTCCGAGATACTTGATTCAAAAGCAATAACTACTGTTTTCTTTTTAGGTAACAGAAGAATTATGAAGCTGTTGAAAAGACGTCTCCTGTTATTTAACGGACAGCAAGCGTTGAGTTTACTATGTAATGCAAGATTTAAAAGTCACATCATGTAATATATGTAAAATGAAATTAACGTTCGGAAAGATTAAAGAGTATTATAATGATTAATAAAAAATGTTATTCATTAACGCGTAATGTATGGAAGCAAAAGAACACACCTCCATACCTTCCTCCACCCACTCTCAGGGTTTATGGAAACCGGCTTACGAAGGGCAGCGATTTAGAATACCCGTTTTTCGGAAAGGAAGTCCAAGATATTTTGAGCCTCTCGTAAACAACTTTCAGATTAAACGTTATATTTGCGGTCCAATTAAATACCTTGAGGTATCAGGAGGTATCGAACGTTCTATAGATTGCTCTAATGGTACAGTGAATTTATACTGTAGCTACTTAAAATTTGGAGTGACACAAGTGCAAAACGAGTGGCAAGTGTGTTCATGTGCGTAGAGCCCACTACAGAATTAAACCCGCAGTTTAGCAAGCATCTGGAAGTACGTAATTTTCAAATCAGCTTAAGGGATTCTGGTTGGTGAGGATAAGAAAAACAGTACACCCAACGCAAAGTCGCATACTCGGTCCAAGTTTTAAGCACGAAGACAAGTCTTTGTCTTGTCTTGTTATTCACTAACAGTTCTGTGGGTCAAACTATTTTTTCTTCTGGTCACATCTCATTTACATAATGTAAAATCCTGCATAATACCGGTCCAGCTAAACGTAAGCCTCAAATCTGTCCTAAGACAAACATTTCAATGCACAGAAGTCTTGTTGTAAAAGGCAAGATGACGAGTCCTCGCCTAAGGTTTTCGGCCAAATAGCCCCACACCATCCACGGTAATAAACTGTTCAAATATACCGCTGGCGGGTACTTGGCTGTAATTTCTGAGAATTGCAAACTTCCTCGCTACTCGTGTTTGTTCCCTTCAGAATCCTGCCCGTTTCTTCGCGTTAACATGTTCACTCACCAGAACAATATGTTACTGGGAAGTCATATCTACCATGCTTCTATGTCTCCATTATGGTTCTAGTTCTTCAACCACGGAGGGGTAAGGGGGGTAGAGTGTGAGGCAGGAAGATAGGGAGGAGGAAGAAAGTTAAACATTCCCGCTTCTCGTGTGTTGTTTACGTTCGAATTTTGTGTCAACTACAGCCCCATTCACTATTGAAGTAAAGACTTTCATTTCAATAGAAAATCAATGGAAAATCTGAATAACAAAAGTGTAGCAAAATAGTCAACTCATTTGGTCCATTAAATGCAATAACAGTCAAATAGGGGGCTTGTCAATCAAAAAGCGTGATGCAATACATTTTGTTTTCCGTTTCATCTTGAGATGATTGAAAGTCATCAGAAGCTGACTTAATGCATGTACACACTGAAAACGTATACGGTTTGTGTAAAGAGTGACATGTACCCCTCTGATTATTTCCAAAGCAGATTTGTAAAAGTAAAGTCCTTAATGCATGAGCTAAAAGTTTCCCGTTTCAAATGCTCTTAACGCACGTGAACAATAATAACAACACACGTGTGATCATTTCACTGATTTCACTGGGCTTGAATAAAGAGTGAGAAACTCGAACCATTTCCAAAAGTGATTTGCGAAAAAACAGCCCTTCGTGTATGAGGCAAAAGACTGGATGAAATACGTGTTACTCTCTTTTCAAGTGCACTTGAGATACCTTAAGGCACGTGTACATTCATAACAACACATGCATGATCACTCCACTCATTTCATGTAAAGTTTGTGTAAAGATTCGTAAAAGTACAGGCCTTGAAGCATGAGGCAAAAGTGCTCTTAGGATGCCTAAAACGTACGCACGTACACATTGACAACAGCGTGTCAGGTTCGAGTAATAAATGACATTTGGTTTGATCGTTTCCAAAGCTTATTTTCAAACGTACTACCCTGCATAAGCCAAAAGAAGCCCTGGTGTTGACATGTTTTGTTTCATGTTTCAAACACACATGAAATGCCTAAGAGCACGTGCCTATTGCTAACAACATATATAAAGGTTTGTGTAAAAAGCGGCCGCATAAACGTTACTCGCTTCGTTTCCAAACTTAAACCCTTCATGAGGCAAAAGTAAGGAAATGTATATAACGAGAGTTATGTGTTGGCAAATGAGGACTGGCACAAACGTAATCAGGCTAACCATAAAGCCGAACACTACAAAGTTCACTGCAAGACAATTTTAGGAGAGCAATCAATGAAATGTGATAAAAGGCCTGCGTGACTTTTCGGTTATTATCTTGCAAATAATAAATTCACGATTCATTGACTTTGAAAACATATCGAGGAAAGCCAGGTGTCACCATCACGTGGGGAACTTTAATTTACCTCAAAAAAACGTCGTCGGTTGACGTTTTTACTAAACAGGGTAAAAACCAAAATAGACAAGAGAGATAAGAAAGGAAACAGGAAAGACAATTATGAACAATGAAGCGGATACGCATCTCTTAGCACGAGAAACTCTTGACGCATTAATAATCTTACCAATTGTGTCAAAATTCACTGCCGAAAATTTCACTGCAGTAAAGCCTTGCAAACTCCAGACACTGGGATGTTTTCGAAATCTTCGATTACGGGCCATTAAAGTCCCTACACTGAATACCCTCTCTTTTGTCGGGCTTTGCTTTTACGAACCAATTTTTGTCGAGTGGTATTTTGCAAAAAATACTGAATACTGTCATCCGAAGCCCTAAAATCAACTCCTAGGAAATAGCATTTCAGAGAACCCAGACTTGTGGGCGACACCCACAATGACATGCCCAATCCACTCTTTTCAGATCCCCTCAGGAGTGTTAAAATGCTGCATCTCATACTGCCCCAGGTAGATCAACGAATAATCTTGGTCTGAATCAAAAAAGGGAGAAAAAAAAAGAAAAGAGAGCTGCCACTCCATGCTTAATGGTTTTGGCCAAACCTACGCAATGTGACTTGTGCCTCCAAGGATTAACCCCTCTCCCCCCTCCCCCAAAAAAGTATATAAATGGCCACTTCCGGATTATGACATCATGTACAAATGTCCCACGTTGTCCCGAAATGGGAAGCAGAGTGGGAAGGGGTGAGTTCTGGTGGAATTCATGGATTCCACAAAGAAAGGCTTTACTCCAGGGTCAATACGAAGTACGAGGTAGGGAAAAGGGACAGAAAGTCAAACATTCCCTCTTCTACAATTCAGGATTCGATACAGTCCTTCACCGAAATATCATGCTCACTGCCAAATTAAATCAATCATTTTTTTTTGCGGCGCTATAATGGCGATGTTTCACGTTAGGTCATCTGTGGTGTTAATGTGTTAGCCAAAGCCCTATTGGCTGTTTTAAAAAACATTTTTGTAGTTTTACGCTTGGCAAATCTGTGTAACAAAGTTGCAGTAAGTTAGTTAGCTGCTAAGGCCAATTAAATTCATTTACATTCAGATAGACAGTCTATCAATAAAAAAGCGGAATGCAAATGGTTTAAAGAAGCCTAAAAGTATGTGGGCATCGATAACAACATATGAGGGTTTTGTAAACAGTGACACAAACGCTCTGATCGTTGCGAAAGCTGATTTTTGAAAGTACAGCCCTTTATCAGACAAACTAAAAGACTGGATGCAATACGTTTTGTTTCTCATGTCAAATGTTCTTGAAATCTTTATGTATGAAATGTTGATGCTTAAAAGCACAGAGAATAAATAATGGACGAAATGTGATTAAAGTTTGCGTGACTTCTCAGCAATGGTATTGTCTTGTTTAATTTCACGATTCGTTGACTCTGAAAGCGCACCTATGAAGTAGCCAGGTGTCAAACCACGTGTAAACTTCAAATAAACTTCAACAAATACCCCTTGATTGACGTTTTAAGAGAGGGGGTCAGAAAATACACTATTAGAAGCACAAACAGAGAAGGAAAACGACAAAACTCGCTCAAAACTCACTGCTGAAAATTCCATGTAAAAAGCATTTTTGAATTCTACCATTAGTAAAAACGCAGTTTTCACTTTTCTTTCAAAAAGGGTTAAAAGTTTTTATTAATTTCGTTATCTGTATCGTAAAATCCCGGGTTTGGGTGGGAGGGGGAACTTATATCCGAGGGGCTTATAAACGATGTTAAAAAGAAAGACGTTTTTAAAATGAACTGATTAGAGAAAAATGGAGGCTAACTTCACATGGAGCACTACCAAGAGTCGTTTTCAGTTTGCTGGTCTTTAAGATCAACATAACTACAAATCGGTAATTTTAGTCAATAGTACTGAAAAGACTATAAGAAGTTGCTTTGATTATACTATTGGTCTGTAGTGTACTTGCATTTAAAATTCCTAATTCCTATTTGAAGATTTGTACTCTTTTGTGGGGACATCTACAGTAAGGGAATAACGGAAAGAGGGTAGGGAGCTTAGATCAAGGGGCGCTTATTACGAAATATTTTTCCGTTAACCCTTTAAGCCCCAAAAGTGATCAGCATCAGACGTCTCCTCATCATATCAGTTGCATTATAACACATACAGGTCATGAGAATTAAGCAAATAATCACCAAGGACGATCTGTCTTAATTTTTAAACAAGCTCTCCCCACTAGTACTCAATGAAATGTATGGTGACCAGTAAGGAGAATTTGTATAACGATGCCGAGGCTTCAAGGGTTAACGGGCGTTTATAGTGGACCTGTAAAGGAGGGTGCTATGACCAGGAGTTTACAGCATTTGAAAACAACAGCCATTCGCAAATTTACGAGGCGACAAAACGTTTTTGTTTAGAAAAACAAAGGCTTTCCGCCGTTATACGCAATCGTTCTACACACCGAGACAGTTTTTGCTCATACTAGCATTTTCGATTCATTCAGACTTCCATAACAACTATAATAACCATAACTTATAACTATAACAATCAGTAACGACAATCAGTTATGCAATCAATTACATCAGTTGTGTCTCACTTATACCCCACCTAGAGAGAAATTGAGGAAACACATCTCAAATTAGACAGCATAAAAACACAGACAGGGTCGATTTCCTGCAAAGCTTTCAAGGTGCCGTTTAAAACAGTGAGTTATTTTTAACCAAGTAAGTTATTTGTAGCCAGGTTTTGAGCACAATGAACCGAATTCGAGTGAAGAATATTCATCATGACCGCATGACATTGCCTCAGTATCACGAACGAGCGTTTCTTGTCTGGTTTTTATTTTTTTCCCTGGGATACAAAAAAGGAAAGAAGAAAAAAACAACAGTATGTTACTACAGCTTTGGCTGTTTCGATCAAACATGTATACGCTTTTTTAAGCGTATTCATATGTTACACGTAAGCCTTATATGTTTGCTTCATGGGGCGACTGCCACATAATAAATTGCCAACGAAAGGAACACCAATTCCGTTCACTACCGAAACCAAAAAAAAAAAGTAAATTGGAAACCAAAAGTGAAGTAAACCACACCAAAATACTAACACGTTTTTCCCTTGTAGAGCGAAGACTACTGTTAAAGAATACATTTGATATAACAATAATTAAAATACATTAAATAAACAACATTTAAAACTGTTCTGTAGTCGTACGAAGCGTCGTTCTTATTCTTGGTGAAGAGTTTTTGGTGCAGAGTAGGCATTCACTCGCTCATGTCGATATCACTCAAGCATCACGGCCACGCTATCTAAGAAAATTATTTTCTTAACTGAACATGTGCCCACAGGTTTGCTACTAGAATATGAAATTGACATAAACAAGTACTCACTCAAACCTCTGCCTCATCCTTACATGGAGACCTCGTTTCTTCCGAACGTTTTCTCCGTCAACACAACAAAGAACTGCACGCAAAGTATTAGCGCTAAGACGCTAAGAAAATTGTCCGTGCTTCAGTGAAGCCGTCATGCGTGCCGCAAAAGATGACCTGCGACAAAGAGGAACAAAGCCTCGTTCTGAAGAACGAAACCAACGGATATCCGCTGGTTAATGTTAGTGAAAGCATAACGTAGCATAATTTTTTTTCAACGATACAAGATAGTAACTAAAAGGTGTAAAATATAACTAATTGATTAAAGGATGCACTTAAGACAAAACAGAAATCCAACTGCCCCTCAAAAGACGAAAAGTTCCCTAAGTTATAGTCCGAGTAGCCTGCGAACAGGCTTTTCGGGGCGCCCTAAGACTGTTCGCAGGCCACAGCCGAGCAAATACCACAAAATCCTCCCTAAGGGGTGGTACTCCCTTGCTTACCCTTAACGAGGACGTGCCACTGTATAGGGTATGGTTTCCAGGGTATTCTGTCTCAAAAAGGGTATAAAAATTTATAGCTTTGGGGGGGGGGGGGAGGGAAAAATGGAGAAAAAACGTTACCATGGGATTAAATGAAAACCCAAACGCATCCTTG
>Ga0126336_10000058_pt1 | contig 25767 bp, 18 predicted proteins | sample SidCmetagenome_FD_92530 | JGI IMG/M metagenome (GOLD analysis project Ga0126336, IMG submission 92530) | Coral microbial communities from El Islote,Puerto Morelos, Mexico - Siderastrea C C metagenome | ecosystem: Host-associated > Invertebrates > Cnidaria > Coral | place: El Islote,Puerto... | reverse complement strand
TAGTTTATTCCCACTATCGGAGAGACTGTATCAGGCTTCTTTTTGCAAAAGCATAGCAAGGGAGGCAGATAAGGCATGTCCGAAGACCGTCTAATAAAATGCTCCTACAAAATACTGAAATGCTACCGAGCATTGTAGGGTCATTCCAAATTTACTACAGTAGCAAAGAGGAAGAGAAAGTAGAGAGCAGGAAGGAAGAACAAACTTCCCAATCTCGTCCCCTGAGCCTGCGAGCATTAAAGGTCAGTGGAGACTGAAAAGGAAGGCGGCCTCTGGGAACGAGATTCCAAAACTGCCATCATGAGACAGGAAGAACAATTCTAACTGAGTAATAATAATCAAAATAAGAACAATCTGTACTGACTCAGAGTGACTGGCGTAGCCTGCAAGGCAGGCGCAGCCTAGTACCCAGGCGTTCTCCTCCCGCTCACTCGACTCGACTTGGTGCGAAAATGTCGTGACGTCACCGAATGAGGTCTCCAGGGTGACGTCATGGAAATTCGCGCCAAGTCGTGTGAGCGAGAAGAGAACGCCTGGGTACTAGGCTCAGGCAGGCGTATTTGGGGCGGACGAACGCACAGCATTCGCGAGAGGCATAGCTGCTATCGTCGATTTTAAAAGCAGAGGAAGACTGGGAAGATTAGAAAGTGTGTATTAGGTGGGTATTAGGAGGGGGTCCCCTCCTCGTCCCCTACCGTTTTGCCAATCCAACATGGCTCCTCTACATTACATTAATAAATGCAGGCTATGACTGGCGCAACTTACCTGTCCTGTGACACACAAGTCGAACTTGGAAGTCAGTTCCCTGGCACCACCAGAGGGGATGATGGGAAGGCTAAATGAACGGTCCACTGGCTGCCAGTGCCACTCGCTTTCTACTACAGAGAGGAGAATGGACACCAAAAGAAAATACAAAATGAAAGTAAATCAAAAGAGGAAAAATAACCCACAACCATTGGTTGGCTGTGTGTTTAGTGCCCAGTTGAGCTGGATGTCTGCAAGTCACGCGAGAATTCTTCTCTTTTTTTTTGTTAGGAGAAAGAATAAGGCTATAAATAACAAATTACCGTGATTGTTTGTGCTTTCAGGGGGCGACAGAACTACAATTTCACGTCTTGTGAGCCGAAGCTCGCGAGCCACGTGACATGCAGTCAGCGGGTTGTCCCCAGTGATCATGGTCAGCTGTATGAAAGAAAAACACCTTACACTTCAACAACCAAAAAAACAAATTAAGTAAGTCTTTGGAAATTGAATCATGATAAGGTTGGACTTCTTCCTAGCTTTATAAGTGAATGCTATCTTAATAATTTCGTGAACTCCAGGAAAGAAATCAGTGTGAGAACTCTAGCAAAATGATAAAAGGCATTTCCTCAGAAAATTAAGTCCCGCGTCGCCAGCCATCCATGGGTTCCCTGTTGTTGGATTGGATGGATCCCCTGTTGTTAGGTTTCTCAGAAATTCTTGTTCGGAGAACATATTGAGGATATATTTCGTATTATTGTTTCAAAACTCCCGATAAAAAATAGGTTGTTGGACAACCTATAAGCTTGAATAGGGTGAAAATAGTGAACAATCCTTACGTGATGCGAAGATTCCTGGATCTGTTTGATGGCTGCCTTAGAGTCGTTCTTCAGCGGACACGCGATAACAACGAACCCTGCAAATTGCAGATCACATTCACATTCCTCCCGCTTCATGTCACGGACCTGAAACGGAAAACAAAATCATCAATCAATCCTCTTTACTCCTAAGCATGTTACTCTGGGATAAAATAAGGTTGTTTGCTTGAAGTAGTCCAGTGGACAGATCGTTGTATATTTAACTGGAAGGTACAGGTGATTCAAGTCCTTTGGTCTCTGCCATCTCTTTTAGGTTGTGGGAGGGGGGAGGGGGGGGGAGTGAAAAAAGCCTGTGAATAGCTCCTCTCCTCAGGTTAGCGTAACGACAAAACCACGAGCTACTGAGGGCTCACACAATAAGTATGTTATGTCATTTTCAAGTATGTTCAACCAAAACGTGTCATCTAGATACATCCGCACCTACGCTCCTAGATCTAAGCGAACACATTATTTCTTGATCCTTTCATATTGTCATAGTATGAACACAAAAGCCTTCGATTCCATTGCAGAAACGTTTTCAGGTCATTGAATTTAAAGTTTTATCGTGTGACTTAAGATGGTGAAAGTAACGGACAACAGGCCCAGGTGAATTAATGGTGGGGTCCGCGATGTATTTCAATGACCTCTCTGATTCTGCTCCTGGGAGTGGCTGTTTAAATCTTGAGATCCTGAGAAGAAAACTCAAAGTTCTTCATATAGAGGTTGGCTAGCAAAGGATTGCTTAATCTTTGTGTCAATATTCGTTTGGCTTTTCAACAATTCGCTTCTCTCTCTAAGAGGAGGGGAACTGAAGCCAGTCAAAATTAATATTGTGTTAGAACATTCATAAAGATTATCTTCACCATACCTCTTTCGCCGCCACTTCTCCTATCTTCTTGTAGCCAAGAGCGAGCACTCTGGAACCTTGGCATGTAATTCTGTGATAAATGGTGTCATAGTTCCTAGGAACAGTTTTGTACTGAAAATAAAGGTATCAGAGCAATTGTTAATCCCTGTCAGGAACACCGGAAAATAAATTACAGCTAATTGCCACCACTTTTTCCTGTCAGGGTTTCCATTAAAACTGGACAGTCAGGCAAATTGACCAGCTGTGAACTTGATTTCGCTTACCTGCTTTGGGAATCTTGACAGTTTCCTCGTATACATAAAAGAATTTGAATTCAAAACTTTTTGCCTGCCTGTGGGAAATTTGGCCCCTTCTCAAAACCCTAATGTAACCTCTGCGTGTATCATTTAATATGGATTTTATGGTCAGTGGATCAAACCTATTCTCTGCCGTCATGTTGATTTTTTTCGACAACAAATTAACATCCATAAGGCAACCAGCAAACCGTTATCACAATGCTGGAGGATGACCCTGCGAGGGACTACGGTTCCACCCACGGAAATGCTCCTATTGCAAGCTCCGTCACGATACAGAAATCCAAGTAAAGTATGCCTGTGACTCCAATGCGACCGCCTGGGATGCCTGTGACTCCAATGCGACTGAAGATATCATGAGCAGTTTGCATTTACAAGGAATACCCTGTCCACGTGAATTGCATGTATGGAGTAAACAAACCTCGAAAAGCGCGTTTAAATTCACTGACAAAAAGCGAGCGCACGCAAATGCTGTCAGAGACAGAACAGTGCTGTTGGAAGTGTTTGAATGACACTGTAAACACGACAACATTAACAGATGAGATTACCGTTCACGCCTGAATGTTTTTCTTTTTCAACTGCCTAAGTTGACAACTTCACTATGATGGTTGTCACTATGTTTTATTTCATCCGCATGTCATATCGATGGTTATTGCATTATCAGGGGCGAGTTACATAAAACGTAACGTCCGGCATAAAATGCAACTTCTAACGTCAAAGTTCACTTCAGTCAAATTAACTATTTTAACGTCTTACATTAACAGCTAGGCCCAGCGTTAGGTTTTACGCAACTCACCCCAGATTATATACTGACGATCTATCAAGCTTAAGGACGGTGCCTCCGAAGACAGAGGTATTTTTGCACAGGTTATGACTATGGGGAAAAAAGCACATTTTAGCAAGGGTTATTGGAATCTAAAAAGAAAAATGTGGGTAACCACGCATTTTTCAGAGATAATTAAGGAATCATAATTCCAAAAAAGCTTTAAAATACAAAGAATGTTTGGCAATTTCTTTCCAAATTTAAGCTCAATTATCTCTGAAAAAATGCGTGGTTACCTCCAATTTTCTTTTTGGATTTTGAGAGCCCTTGCTTAAACCTGCTTTTTCCACATAGCCATAAACTGCGCGAATATACCTTTGTATTAGTAGGCAAATTCCTTAAGAAACTTGAATATCTCGAAAGTCCCGGTAACTTTTCGGGCCTGGAAAGCTATTTTATGTACGCGATGTTTGCATTAAAGACTCAAATTTTGTTGGCTTTGAAAGCTGAGCAATAAAACTTTTAAGTTGATAAGACAAGTTGGGATGGTATGCGGGCTAAAAACTACGACAACGTTTTATAGATTTTGATTTTAAAATATAGCTCCGGGCCCGAAAAGTTACCGGGACTTTCGGGAAACGGGCCCCAGGGGCCTGTTTCTCGAAACTCCGAAATTATTTTAGGTGTACAATGTTCTCGAATAGCTATACAATTTTTATTGATTTTGAAAGCTAAATTTTAATCTTTATAATTTCGTGAAGCATATCGCTAAGTTTGCGCCAATAATTACCATTAGCTGACAAATAAATGAGCTCGAAAAAATCCTTACCGGGCCCAGAAAGATATCGGGAGTTTCGAGAAACGGGCCCAAGACGCGAGATGCGCAGAACGTATGCGCAGTAACAAAAGGAGGCAATGTCGTAAAGGCTAATATCCTTTAGCACTCACCATTGATCTCAGAGTTTCAGGAGCCCCTTTGACTGTTACTATGAATTCACTGGACGATGAACCAGGATTCTGTAAAGACACAATAGCCGACATTCTCTTGAGCGCGCTTGAAAAGTGATGGCGGTGAACTATACGCATGGATACACGCCTTCCTTTATTGGGCATCACGATATCACCTGAAACAAAAAACACAGCATATTTGCAGCCTTTCTCTTTCGAGTATAAACCTGATTCAAAGTTAAGGAAAAGTCTGAAATATCATTTAACTATCAAAGTAAAGAGACAGGAAAGCAGTTCCCAATAGCTTCCATTTGAGTTCTCACACTCAAATTTATCTACACTGGGTATCAAGGGTCTCCGCATGTTTGAAGGCACCCTCGACCCAAGTTTCGCGCGGCCAATAAGCAAAAAATGCCTCGAACTTGCGGAAAAGCCTAAGGAAATACGTGCTACGCAGGCTGCAATTAACATGACACAGGTTTAAATTTGGAACCATGTCTGAGATTAGTTTGTGCCAAAATTTAGTAGAAAAGCGAAACAAAACGCGTAGGTTCCCAGGGGCTGTTTCGCCCGTCTTGTACATGTAAACGTTCAATCGACCCAATATTGCTTTTCAAATCACGATTACAATATACAATATATGACCCTGGGTGTGTCCGCGGATAATTAAACAGAACTACAGCAAATTACTGTTCGACACCTCTTACTTGAAAGTTCAAAATTTAGAACCATCTTGCACACGACAATAATAAGGACAACTGCACCACAATGAAGCTTCACTCAGTAGCTGTCATTTGAACGACCACACTTGACAGGATTTCACCCAAAGGCTCGCGTCGTACAGAATAAACAACATTACCACATAAGAATACGGCTTAACAGTTTTCAACTGAATGGTCACACTTGAGAATTTTACCTTCACATTCAACTGTAAGGTTAACGATCCAAATAAATCTGAGTGGAACGGCTGGGAATCAATATTTTTTATCCAGGAATCACACTACTTATTAGCCTTTCAACAAAAAGATGCTAGGGGTTCTTGTGTGTATCAAGTGTTTTAAATCCACACCTCTTGTAAGCCTCCAGTCAACCGCTTGTAACACTGCTTTCTCAAGTGGATCACCCACTAAACTATCATCCAGGAAAGCCAATGAATGACACGAGGCCAGCACGTGCGCTGTGTCATCAGGAACATCGCCCACTGCACATATTTCATCATCATCTCTGCAAGTTATAAAACAACACGCAGATTAACACGATTATAAGTAAACATAATAAAATATCTGGACACCAATTTCAAAATACGTGGCTTTTTGCAATTCTAAGGACCTCCAACTTTCAGACTGCACGAGTACTTTCGGGAAGCCAATACTACTGAACAGTTAGAATGTGCAACATTTATTTTTATATAATATGCTGAATTCTACGCCCGTTTTTATTGGTTCTTAGCTATGATCGATTAGAGGACAGACGCATAGATGGCGTCATCATTGGAGACTTTTCGTCTTTTTTTTTATATAAAACAAACAGATTTCATGTTGCCGTGCGTCTGTTCAGTAATAGATCAAAGATGACGTCAAAATGTGGTAAGAACATCAGTGACACACGCCTAATAGCCCGTGTGTCACTTTTTTGTTCTTACCACATTTCGACGCCATCTGTGATCTATTACTGAACAGACGCACGGCAACATGGAATCTATTTGTTAAACAGACAAGTTTCGCAAATCACGGCTCCACCACCAAGTTACTCACGCAAACAAGTGACGGCCTGATCGCAGGCTAGCCATCAGGAATCTCACAAATATTTCCGTGGCCTCTATTTTCTACTCCTTCACTCAGCGAGGTTCTTACAATACAAAACTTACTTGAGTCCAGCCACGCCCTGTACTATGAGGTTGTCACTTGTCAACGTTCCTGTTTTGTCAAAGCAGCACACATCCACTTTTCCAGCAAATGGAATTCTGAACGGTTCTGTACAGTACACGCCTACAGGAAACCAATACTGAGTTAGTTTGGATTATTAAACACGAACCAAAGAATTGCTGGGCGTCTACATGTAAAGGACGCAAGAAAATTATTTCAGTTAGGGAATCTTTTTTGGGACATACTTCACATGCTCCAAAAATGGGTACATTGCCATTGCCAAGTACCACGCATCCAAACAGAAACGTACAACTACGAAAAGAACGACTTCTTTCAGCAGTTTAGAAGACGGATACTTGCACGACTTTACAAAGACAATTTTATTAATCCCTAACGGTTTTTCATACCCATTCATATACCCGGAGGGAGGAAAACTTGTATTTTGTCCAAGGACAAGATGTTTTAATCACTGACCTTTGAAAGTTTGACACGCTAAGCAAGAAACTAACACGCCTCTACTAAATCAACTGGATTTTTTGCCCAGACTTTCAGATTTTACGCTGTTCTGTGAACTTACCCAGTTTCTGTAGAGCGATCAGAGATGAGTTGACAGCCAGAGACAGTTCAATAGGAAGCTCTGGTGGAACCACTGATGTGAGTATCAGGGTACATTCCAAGAAAAGCTTATAGCGATTTCTCTTGGGATCTTCAGTGCCTGGAAAATAGAGTTTTATTTGGATAAGGAACACTGAAGAGCTCAGATGAGCAGAAATCTTAACCCATTAACTGCGTGCGGGACAAAACCGGCCGTAAAGAACAACAGTTCTTGTAGGGTTTGTGGAATTGAGCACAAAAAACAACGGGACTGAGCGTTTTTCTCGTTCAAACTTTCAAAAGTTTCAATTGTGCGCTGGAGCGAGGTCAACTTTCCAAAAATGTCTTGAAAGTGAAAGGGAAGTTTACTTTTCATGTCGCAAGGGCGGTTTTAGATCTTTGGACCAGAATTTGAGCGGAAAGGGCAAAAAACAAAAACCAAACAAAACAAAAACAAACAAAAAACAGCATCTATAGCTTAAAATGGCAGTTTTGCAAAAAAAGGCCGGAGGTTGAGCAATTGCTTGCTAATTCTAACGTGGACAGCAAAGTGAGTATAGGAGACCTCAAAAGTGTGAATGTGAGCTCCAAGGAATAATCGCATACCATCAAGAGTTGTCAGAACCAGTTGTATTCTAGGCTACATTGCGTAAGTTTCTGATGTACTGGTCGTGTGTTGTTACCTTTTATCCACACATAAGCTGCAGCACTGACGGCAAATATCAGTAAAAACAGAATGAACATAAATGTTTCCAGATTGTTGGCTGTGACCCGCTTTACACCAAATAAAATTGTTCTTAGCAGCTTTCCCTGTCAATACGATAAAAATGAAAAAGTCATTAATGATTGACCCTTGGTCATTAGCCGTGGTTACACAAGGCAACTTAAAGTAGGTGAATATGAGGTTTCCCTGAGGAAAGAGGCTTTTTTTCTGTGTAACCGATTTCACCTCGGAAAAATTACACGTGGTAAGATGACTGAGAACAATAGACAATGCCCCTGCGTTAAGACGTCTGTTTTGGGTTTCACATAATTATCAAAGTACACACTTTTTTTTATAAGAACGCGTAAAATTTGGCCTAGTCTGAGGATGTTCTTATTTTAGCCCATACATTTTCTTAAATTTGGGGGCAAATCTCAGCCTCAACGTTCTTATAAGAATGGTTCTTACAAAGAAAAAAGAGTGTAACCAGCTGTAGTACCAAAGTTTAAAACGCGTCGTCAGAGAGTTTTACCCCAGGGGAAAAAAGAGTTAATACACAACATCAACGCCAATACCAGTTTAGAGAGTTTTCGTTCATTGGTATCATCAAATCAATTTCCACTGATTCTATTCAAGCCGCTCAGACATAGTTTTCAAAATTCTTAACCATATCCAAGCAAGCGCTGTTGTGTATTTTTGACATTTGTGGGGTTGCCAGGTTTGCAGGAGTTTGTTCGTACTATTGGTCCATTTTATGTTTTCTGTCTGCTTGGATGGCATTTCGTCCTTTCGATTGTCGAGTTTGTTCGTTTGTTCATATGTTATGTTGTCCACTTGTTCATTTGCTGCTTTCGTTCGATACCCGACCATAAAATTCGACCATAAAATTCGAAATATATCTTAAAAACTCAGAAGCGAATAGCATCTCTTGCGTTTAAATACTAACGATAGCATAAAGGACAAAATTCCTTTACATATTCCCCCAAAAAAGAGAAAAAAAACAAACAAGACAAAACAAAAAACAGGAGCATTAAAACACCAGTGGGCCAGTAACATGTATACTAGTGCAGTTTTGTACATAAACTCATGAAATTTGACAAAACTCTCACTCACTCAAACCACTGCTAGCTCAAGCAATTCCCCTTTCCTTTGAGAGCTTGAGATAGCGGGGTTTTAGTGTTTACACAATTTAAACACACCTGAGATGTGTTAAATCCAGTCCTTAAGACATATGCCACAGCGCCATTGTCAGGAGCTAATAATAGATGATAAAGTATAACTCAACAAACTACAGTAATGAGTGACAACAAGAACCATTTTTTTACTAGCTACCATTTTTGAGTCATTGTAACTCACTGATTAATTTTTGCGTGCGCTCAAGGGTAGAATCACATCACATGGTATAAAATTGAATGGCGGTATCAGGCGATACTCGCCAACTGATTTGATAGCTGTTGTCAAATACTATTCATGAGAGAAAAACAAGAAAGGGAGTCAGCTTTTCAGGATTTAACTTTTCAGATCTAATCACAGTGTAATAAAATCAAGTAAACTGCCAACTTGGATTTGTTTAGCTGCAAATGTGCTGTGACCCTCACTGACTATTTTCTCTTTACCACAATAACTTGCATGCATTGTAGAAATTAATAATATTGGAGGGTTACAAAATAAATAGACCCCCTTCTGGCTTGTGAGTATATCTGAAAATAACGCCCTTGCATCGCTGAAAGATTGTCCTCAAAATTTCACAGTTGCCCTTGAAGCGAACTGTTCTTTTTTCAGGCAATCTTTCAGCCTCAGGCATCATCCCACAATATACCAGCTGATGGAAGGGGTTTATGTACAAAATATTTGTTACACAATTAAGTTAGTGAAAGTGGTTCTCTTTACAACTGATTGTTAATTACACTTTTATGCAATCTACTAAACTACAGTAGTAAGGCCATGCTCCCTCAATGCGAGAAACTACTTTTTTTAAAGAAGGAATCATGAAGCGGTAAAGCCACAATGACAAGGCATTCTGGCAGTTTGTTGACCTGTGAGCAGACATCTCCTATTTCCTTGTGGTCAATTCTTGCTCATTTGTGCTGTCCACGGTGAGTTTCTGGTGTCACAAAAAAGGTGATATGACACAAGCACTTAATAATCTGTACCTCAGTATTAAAACAATAGACTCACCAAAGTGATGCTGCATGGGTGGTAAGTGAATCACAAAAATTTGGAATCATCAACTGAGTTTCAAAAGTAAATTGGCCACCATAAGGAAATTCAAAAGCTGATGTTACAAGCTTTAGCCCTTTGCCAGAGCGAATCGAGGAACTGTGGGTTGTGTTTGGTTTATATGTACAATGGTGGAGCTATGCTATTGGTGGATACAATGTATTGGTGGCAATGAAAACAACAGGAATAAAATAGTTAAATCAAAAGCGTGTGTTGACTCCATGGAGATTGAGAGTGCTGGGCCAGAGTTGGAGTTGAGCCACTGGTGGATCAACTCCACTGTCAAGTATAGACAGCAAAGCAAGAATCACGGAAGCAAGCAGACAAATAAAACGGAAAAAAACTTCTAAGATTTCCATTTTTCTTTTTTTTTGTTCAGCTAACTGCATGCACGTTAACTACAACAATATCAAATTACCTTTGAGCCCAGCTGAAGTTTTAAGTGGAGGAGAATGCTGAACAACTTTTGTTCCTCCTGACAGCACGTGTAACTTGCCATGCTGATCAAGGTCAAAAACTTCATCATCAGGGGCATCCTCAATGGGCTCCTGTAACACGGTGAATTTGCACCCAAAAAATTTTCACATCTTAATTACAACCATAATCGGTAGTGTTAGGAAGGTTACACTTTTTCCTCTCATTTAGCTTTGCTACTCCACCCCTCCTTTCAATTTTCAGTGTCACATAATAATTATTTTTCTGGTGGTTAGACTGTCAGAGTTTTGATGAGAAAATTAGAAGGTGAGTCATCAAAGGCTAGGTTAGTCTCTGAACTGTTTCAGTGTTCAATCTAGGCCGCGTCTTTGCATCATTGACGCGGTAAATTATATCCTGACGCAAAATGAAGTTAACATGGGGTCATACTGATGCAAAGAAACAGAAAGAAAACAAGTCACCTCACATAGCAGTACTTAGAGAAACGGGCATTCAGCAATAAATAAAAGTAAAAACGCGCGCTTAGGAGTACTTTTTGTGTCAGGCATTCCACACAATTCCGAGAGAGACTAGAGTCCACACATTTCGACGTGCAAGCGTTGCTTCGGTCATCGATGTTTTTCATAGTTGCTGGTTGGGTTGTTTTTCTTTGTAAAATTGACGTGAAATGACAACAAAAGTTAACAATTTTATCGAAAAGAGAAGGGCCGTTGAATCTCCTGAGAACAATGAAGAAGGACTGGAGAAGGATGGTGAAAGATCGGAAGAGAGTTCGATTAATATCACTGCAAGTCAACTTCACAAGCCAACTGCCAAAACATGATTTGATGTTAAGCTTATAATAGTTTAATACTTGTGATAAGGAAGCATGAAATGAACGAATTAAGCTTAATCGTCTTTCATCATTTTTTATACCAAATTGGTCTGGCATTTTTTTTAAAAATACGTTTCAGCTTTATAGTTGGGTCAATCCATACAACTGTACCACCTGCAGCAATACCATAGGTTCGTGTAATCCGACTTTTCACTGCAATAAAGGAATCAAACTGTGAAAAACATAAAGAATTAGTAAAGTATTCTTTGGTAATGGTTTTGATGATGTCAGTTTTCCAAAGTTTCTTCTTTTTTTTGTATATCATAGTTTGACCCAGACTATTTTTAAAATGACCCAATTTAAAATGACATGTGTGACATTTCACCCACTTTCACTAATTTCTAGATTGAACACTGCTGTTTATTGTTTCCTTAGACAAGAAAGGTGTATAAATGGGTACGACTGACACCATGCGATGGACTATCATCGAATCCTGGGGGGAGTAGTCGTAGCCCTCCTCACTTCATGCTGGGTACCCTGTGATGGACTACCATCCCTTCTAAGAGGGAGTAGTGATACCCCTAGTCACTGTATGCTAGATACCCTGTGATGGACTAGCATCCCTTCTAAGAGGGAGTAGTGATACCCCTAGTTGCTGTATGCTAGATACCCTGTGATGGACTAGCATCCCTTCTAAGAGGGAGTAGTCACTGTATGCTGGTATGCTGTATGCAGTCACTGTATGCTGGGTACCCTGTGATGGACTAGCATCCCTTCTAAGAGGGAGTAGTGATACCCCTAGTCACTGTATGCTAGGTACCCTGTGATGGACTAGCATCCCTTCTAAGAGGGAGTAGTGATACCCCTAGTAACTGTATGCTGGGTACCCTGTGATGGACTAGCATCCCTTCTAAGAGGGAGTAGTGATACCCCCAGTCACTGTATGCTGGGTACCCTGTGATGGAATTGCATCCCATCCAGGGGGAGTAGTGTTACTTCTAGCTGCTTCATTCCGCAGAGACCAGGTACATGTAAGAAACAGTGTTTAAAGTAAAATAAAATAAAATTAACAATTAAGTGGTAATTAGTATTAGACTACCACATTACTACTTTTTGCGCTTGGCAATAGTCAAGGGAAACAAACAAGTGAACAAGCATGAAAATTGCTTGCTGTGTTGAATCATCTGCTGTGGGTGTCAAGCCATGATTCAACATGCCAGGCGATTTTGCACTTGCCTGCTTCTTTGCTTTTTCTCGACTATCCCTGAGCGGAAAAAGAGACTGCTCACACACATAAACTAGATGGCTCTTTGTCATGTTTTGAAGAGAGGATAAAACCAGATTACCAAAGAAAAGCCTCGTGGAATAAGGATGAGAACCACAACAAACTCAACCCACATGATGCCAAGACTGGGAAAACACAGACCACATTGCTGGTAGGCGAGTGCTCTCACCACTATACCATATCTGTTCCCTGGAGGCAAGCCACAGTTTTTATGCCAGGCTTGCCAAAAAGGACTAAAGCTGTCTATTGATCCATATTGTATTTCAAGCCCTAAATAGAAATTCAACATGAAAATTATTTTAAGTACTGTTTCCCTACCTTCATCTGTGGCACTGATTCTCCAGTTAACATGGCCTCATCCACAATACAGGAACCTCTTAGCAACACCATATCACATGGAATCAACACGTCAGAGTTTTTAGACCTTCCTGCAAGAAAAGGAACAAGTAACAGATCTCTTTAAATACCTATAAGGACTAGGCAGTGAAAAGCTAAGTATACAAACTTATTTCAACTGAGTGGGAGGGCCAGACGGGGAAATATTTGCGAGGTCCACAGGCTATGACCGAGAACCAAATATTCTCTCATCTGGCCCGACCAATCTCAGTCAAGAAGTTTTTTAGTGTACCACTATTTTTATGCTTGATGTTACTGGAAAATGTCAAACAAATGCTTGTAAATACTTCGTGAATGTTAAGGTGTGCACACATGCTAAACATACATATTACCTGTGCAGGGCCAGATGGAGTTTTTTGGACCAGATTGCATCAACCCACACAGCCACCATGTACACATCAATTCACCAAGGAATTTTCTGGAGAATTGCATCAATGGAGCCATACGGTGGTATAATAATGTTTAACTTAACAATTATTATCTTTCTAGGCAGCGGTCACCCGCAAATGCCAATTACAGTATCTTTAATAAACTGTGTTCAGGGTTCGCACAAAATTTTAATGAAAAATAAGAAACTTGTCCCATATATGTAGGTCATCCCCAACCATTTTTCATCTTTCCAGAATCAAACGGTCGAGAAAGAGACTAAAATGGAAGATCTTCACATGAAAAGATCACAAAACATGAAAATTTGGCTCGTAAAACAACAGAAGTGGCGTCCCTGGCACTGATAAGAAAAGGGAGTTGTGATGGCAGTGTATTGGTTGGTCTTCTACACTCTTTTAACCCTTTCACCCCCAGAGTAAGTTATAGAAACATTTAAGGTTGTTCTAACTTTTGAGTCTGTGGATGAAATCCCATGGTGTGACCATTCAAATAAAACCTCTTCAGCAGTACTTTCACATAGTACTATTTCTTTAAGTTAAATAAAATTTGGGATTTGTCTTGAATTTTGATTTTTGGCACTCTTGGGAGTAGAAGGGTTAAGACTTTCATTAAGTCTGGTTTCTGTATTGAGCCATGTTGTTTCCTTCTTCAAGATACCTTTCTCCACTGTCTCTCTCCCTCAAGGGGGTACTCAAGTATATTACTGACAGGGAGGGGTGCTGAGGTCTCTTTTGGGTTTGAAATTTTGAGGCCTTTTTTGGGTTAGAAATTTTCTGGTGGACTTTTCGTGGATAGAGAGATATTGGCAAGACATTTTTTAGGTCTGATAAAACATGTGTGCACCTCAGGGTTCTCAATTTTATGTCAAAGAATTGCATCTCCTTTCATTTGGCTTCGTCGGCACGCGCCCTTCATTAATATACCTAAGTACCCCCCTGCCCCCCCCCCCTTCACACACACAGGCTCTCTCCCATCGGTGTATTAATGGGTGAACACTTTGCACTTTGGGAAACTGAATAAAATGTAGATGGAGAAGGGGGGGTTAACACTGTGATGAACTAGTTATGCCGTGGACACTCTGTTAGAGCCTTGCAACTGTGATCCATTTATGAAGACTTTAGGTTTTTTCCTGATGAGATTATACTAGGATTTGAAAAAAATGCTACACAACCAACCGCACACCCCACAATATCTGTGCATAAACTTACCAATTGAGCATATATCTCCTGGAAGAAGTTCAGAGCTCAAAATTGGTCTCCACTTTCTGTGTCTATATACCTGTTGGTTGTTTATTCATGTGGAAAAAACCAAAAAATTAATATGACATTTGTGTGGGCCACAACATTGCATCAGGCAAAGTGAATAGTGCTGTATTGTCACCAACAAAATAAAAGAATAACAGATGACACTGTTACAGAGTTATTTCAAAAACCTTGATCCTCACTTATCTTCTGAAACACTAAGATACAGTACACTGTACATTTGATATTTCTTAATATTAAATAGAAATTAAATGTTGAAATGCTAGCTGCCATGAGTTCCCACTTTTTACGCAACGTAAATGAGCAATGCTGTATATTACATCAAGAAGTCCCCGGGTTGGAAATTTAGTGGTTGACCTGAGGGATGGGGGGGGGGGGGGGGGGGGTAGGGGGATGATAGCATTATGGGGCAGTCAAAAAATCACGGAGAAAAGGGTAGGGATAAGCATAGGAAGGAGTGATACCAAATGCACCAAATATACAATTCACCAACTCCATGATAACAAAACACCCAGATTCACACACTGAGTTGTAATTTTAAAACAACTGTTAACTTGGTTAGTGGCATGGACACAACAGCCTGTTAAAATGCCAGTTGGGCTCTCTTGCTAATTTACAAAATAAAGGGTTTATTAGATTGTTTAAAAAGATTTTAAGATCTTACCTGTATTAAGTAAGGCTTGCTTCCCATATTTCTTATTTCCTTCATGTTTTTCAATTGCTGAAACAAAGTGGAAAGATATTGAACTTTCTGAGTCTGGCTGATGTGCATGAGTAAAGGACGTGCAGTCCAGTGTTCAAACTTGAGGATTATAATGTCAATAGCTAAGTAAACATGCCTGAAGTGGCCAACGTTTACATGAGTTCACATGTATGTGTTTTCATGCCCAAAGTTAACATGTGTATGTCAAACCCATGTTACAATCAAATTAACATGATAGACTTTCATGTGACTATAACAGTGTAAAAACCATTCCCCAAGATTACATGACTGTACAAATGCACATGTTAACATGATTCCTGGTTAAAGCAGTTTACAGTATTTTATGAGGTTCACATGAGAATTGTTGGCTAGGTTTTCAGCCCCTTGTTGGTTCAACCTTGTGAGATTGATCAAGAGGGAAAGGACTGATAGTAAGAGCTCCCTACTCCTCCACGTTAGAGATTTGCATTCAGCTAGCACCCGTCCCCTCCTAGTTACCCTCCAAGCCTCACTCTGCTCACACATTTTTTTTGCGCTCTCTGAAATCTCTTTAAAATTTGAACCTCATCATACATTTTTAAGAGCCCCCTTCTTCAAGAGTCACTCAACTCACTGATGTTTCTTGTGCCCCCTAAGGTACAAGAAAGATCAGGGAGTGGATTGACTCTTGAAGGAGCGGGGCTTGTTCACAGGCGATCCACAATTTGAAAGTTCTCCCAGTCACAAAAACCACCAAATCCTAGAGTATATAATGAATACCTGTTGTACTAGAGTGGCCTCGAAAGCAACCAACATAAACAGGGTGAAGACACTGTAGTACCAGTACTCGTCAAGACACCATAATCCTACACAAAACACTTGAAACACAAAGAATGGTGCAGTAGCTCTTTCTTTAAATAATTCCCAAAACTCAGGCACGTCCATCTGAAGCCTAAAGAACACCAAAAGATCTAGTTACAACCCTCAATCCTAAGGTTTTTCTAGTGCACATTTGTCCTATTAAAAACAGCATAGTTTCTTTCCATAAAACTTCCAATAATTCACATGTGAGACTATTTATATTATGTGGTATACCGACTGTCATTTGAAACAAAAAATATTTTCACTGCATTTTTAGGCAAATAAGTGTGCCTTCAAATTACATAATGGTTTTGGCCTTCAACAATGACTGATAACTCTTATGTCAGCAGTGGTGGTTAGTCTCAATGTAGTTTGAACAGTTTTGAAGGTTTACGATGTATATTTTTGAAACATGACTAGACAACTGCTTTCTGGATATGTTGTCGCCCAAGAAAACCTGTGTCATGCGTCAAGAAATCTAATTATGCTATCATGGAAAATATTGCATGAAACAGGCATGTCTTGTGCATGATGAATGTGCTTATTAGCAATTTTCTCTTCCAAAAAACGTCATCGGCTCAACACGCATTACATGCCCATGATTAGTTTATGTGGCAACAGGTAAAAAAATGTCGAACAAACATATAGATAAAGACAGAGACAATAGAGGCGATGCCATAGGGTGAGCTGTGCTCATGAGCATGCTCGTCACAAAAATGAACCCACGACTACAATCTAAGAATAGCGAGACAGACAGACAGACAGGCAGGCAGGCAGACAGACAGACAGACAGACAGGATGGTAACAGACACAATGACAGAAAGTCAGCCAGTCAATAGACAGACAGGATGAAAATGAGTCAGACAGACAGACAGATGAGATGACTGTCAGTCAGTCAAACAGACAGACAGACAATCATGGTCAGTCAGACAAGACAGACAAACAGACAGCTGAAACAATATTCTTACTCATTCAATCCATATTTTCTCTTGGCTCTCTCCACATCAGCTTCCTCTTGATATCCCTTACAGCTGTTGTAATGTTCCATGGTTTCATTGATTGGAAAAGCCACCTTACAGAATTGCTTCTTTTCTTCACTATCAAAGACATACTTTGTCTTTTGAAAGTTGAACCAGATAACCTCTTTCCTTGTCTCTTTATCCTATTAAACAGGCAAATTCAAAGCATTTAAGTTGGTGGCTTTAAATCAAATGGTAGAATCTTTTTTTGTGCCAGAGTTGTGTTGTATGAATGAATAAATGAATGAATGAACTCAATTAATGTGTCTATGCATGGCTGTACATGCATGTGTGTATGCATGGTTGTGTCGACAATTACACTCCTTTGGAAGTGGAGAGTGGTTCCAAATTTTAAGTCTGTGGACAAGACTGTATGCTTATTAGATCAGTACCTTTTCATGGTACTGTTTGTTATGTTGTACAAGGTGCTTCTAACTTTGAGTCTGAAGATGAAAGGAAGGAGGCCCCTAACTACAGATCTGGATTTGTCGCTAAGGGATTTTTAGGATGGTATTTTGTTATTTGCTGTTATGCAGCAGTTTGTGATTGCTAGATTGGTGAAATGTATAAGAATGAACTTTTACAATCTCAAAATTGGCATTGCACATGCACAGCTAGTGCAAGTCCCCAGCAGCACAGTCTTAGGAAGGAACTGTAGGTGTAGCATGACATTTGAAAGTAACATCTTGCCTTCAGTGAACATAATTACCAGGTCATGGTGAAGGTTGAGTAGCTCTGGTGAGCCATTATTTGCTGTAGGAACAACTTTTATTACTGTGGCAAGAGCCGGAGATGTTTCCTAGGGAAAGTGAAAAAAACCATTAAATTTTTTAAATTAAAAAAGTGGCCAAGATAAGAAAGGGTTACTAAGAAACATCTGCTTGCATGTCTGTGAAATCAGATTATTTGTACCAGTAATTTAACTGAATTTTTTATCACACTTGACTGTCTTTCAGGGGCATTAAAGATGCTAAGGAAAGTTCAGGCATGAAGACCACATCTGTCTCAAAGAATGCACTCATGAATGAATTAACAAAAAAAAATTATAACGATTAAAATCAATGAAAATTAATTCATTAATGAATGAATGCACATTGATGCGCTCTATGCAACGTTAATCGGTTCTACTGCTGGTTGTTCTTATTGCATGTGCATCGATTTGATTACTTTGTCACATGATCTGCCACTTATATGCTGTTGAAGAACTTCTGTCATGGGTTTATGCAACATGTTGCATCGATTTTTGAGCTGTACAAGAAACTAGTAGCTGTTAGAGTACAAATTTCTCCCATGGTGCAAGTCGGTGCAACTTGTAGCAGCAATTAGCTGAACAGGGGAGACTGGGCATGATGAAGATGGAGTACTTTCTGGTCAATTTATTTAATGGAAAAGTGAAAAGACTACATCTGTCTCAAAGAAATGCACTCTCTCATGAATGAATTAAGCTTAATTACAGTTTTTCTGAGACACAATTGCAGGTGCTGAGAAATTCTTTCTGACGCCATGTTTTTTTTGTGCATGAAATTGACACCATCATCGAGAAAAAGCTGAAAACACCTCTGAGATTTGTCTTGAAATCATGAATGGACGAAGTGTTGAAGCACTCAGTGAGTGTTACCGGTATAAAATATCCGTAAACTTGACAAAAACCTTGAGAAGTTGTTGTAAAAATTATTATGTTTATTGCACGTGCCATATTGCCTTATTTCAGCACGGGCTTAAGTTGCATGCATGCTCAGTTCTGCTCACGAAGGAGGTTGCAAAAAAAAATCGCATATCGACTTTTTGACCCCAAACTACTCAAAAACTGACCGTATAACCCACAGTAAAAAATTCAGAATCAATTCATTGTGGTAAGTTTCACCTGTAGACAGACTTTTAGCAAAATCTGTAAGAGGGATTTTTAGAAATTCTCAAAAAAGCAAAAATTTGACATTTTCTTTACTAGCAAAATTCTGCCTTACAGATTTTCATTTTCTTTTGCATAGTCGTTTATTTGTAACCACTTTCGAAATCCTGAAAAACTGAGGCAGGGTCGTATGGCTAGATTTTGAGAAAAAAGCCCAAAAACAGTCTAGTTTCCAGTCCCCTCCTAGCACTTGGTCTGTTATATTTGATATTTTCTAAGCTTCTTGTTTTTCTTTTCCAGGGTAATGAGGGTTAATATCATTTCTTTTAACAGTTGTAGCAACAAATGACCCAAATGAAATATCCTGTTGGCTTTTTAAGTTTTTAAAGGGTTATCTTTCTCCTCAAGCCACCTTAAATAAATTAAAATCAATGAGACTTGATATATTAAGCTTAAATAAGTGTGTAGGATTTGAATATCTAAAGTTTAGAGAAACGCTGTTATATAACTCGTACTTATTCCAATAATAGGAATCCTTACCGATGAACAAGTGAAAAAACATCTCACATGTACAGACCAGTGGCAGAACAGACATGAAAGAATTTGTAGAAGTCCCACCACCGCTAAGGCGATGAGACCGGCTTCAAAATAGTCTGTGACGCCGTAAACGACCGTCCACAGGTACAGCCATGTTAGATAGATGGGAATGAATGGCGCCAAATAAAAATGAAGCCAAATTGGCCGAATCCTATACAATTTTACATATTCTATTTCTTCATTCAACGATCCGGCAGCCATATTGAAATCTAGCAAATCGGAGCGGTACGCATGCGTCAATCAATTCTACCACTGCCCAATGTTACTGCATGCTCGCCGATTATTCCGTCACATGTTTCGCCGCCATAATGTTCGGAACCTTGTGCCGCAGATTTGTGCAGCATGTTAGATCGATTTCTGCGGTGACAGAAGCTGGCAGAGCGGTTTCATTCTCAAATATTTTGAAATCTCCAACGTTCCGGTCCAATTATGGGGAAAGCCTTCCTTCATCGACTGTCGTTTGCAACGCGCATTCGCAGCTTGCAAAGCAAAATGTACGTAGCTTGATTTCCGTCTGTTTATTTACTTTTGCTGACAATTGTTTGTACAAATGTAATGTACAACCTTGATGGAAGTATGTGTTTCTAGTATTTTCTTTGAATTTGTGTAGCAAGTTCAAGTTCAAAGTAAGTTCAAACCAATACTAGGGGACAACTTATAAGCTCATATATAAGCATTACTATTAACTAGAAAAATATATCTTCACTCTTTACTAGTTAACCTTATATTTTCATATTATCAGTGCCACTCTTTATCCTTATGTCAGTCTGTGACAGTAACAGATATTTGTGCAAATCTCAGTTTTTCGCATTCCTTGCCAGATGTCACCACACAGGTGTATTGCAAAGGGAAATTGAACTTGTTTGGATCTGATCTTGCGCGTGCAGGAAAAAATTAAGTGCGTCATAAAGAAACTCCGAGAAACTTGCAATGTACTTGCCATGTTCTACAGACTGGAACACTTGCCTATGGTTTTTTTTTTCTGGCTATTCGTACCGTTACCTTTGTTGATGTTTTCTCATTTGATTGGCTGATTCTGATATGCCAGTCTCTAGAGTTGACTTATGTGACCAGAAATTTTGACTGGACAGACCATTAAATATTTATTTGTTAATTTTGAATCATCAGTGCCTTTGATCTTCTCTTTTCTGCCAAAGTTTCAAGGTATACTCTGCATTGGAAGTCGATCATTATGGTATCATTTCCGTAAACTTCCACTGATAAGCCCCCTGAAAATAAGCCCTTGTGAATATAAGATTCTACATCTCATGTGCAAGAAGCCATACCAGAAAAAGCCCCCCTCCCCTGCCCTGACATTTTTGCCCATGGGCATGGGTTGATGTTTAGTTAACCTCCCAAAAATGATTACAGCACAATATCCTCCAAATATAGGTCCCCAACCTATCGTAAATGTATTATTCTACGTGCGTAAATAGCAATCTAAATACAGTATGTACATGTACAAAAACAGCGAGCTTATTTACCATGAAAGGGTGCCATGTAAAAGGAAACAAACAAACAAATGACATTGTCTGAAACAAGATAATTTTAAAATGTGATCATAAGATCATTACTTTGGTCGTATTGTATTCCATATTCTCGGGAGCACACAGATAGTATTTGCAAGGAAGTTCAATTCCTTTGTATTGTACTCACCTTTCTTCTGATGTAGCATTTTCAGATACAAGATCTATCATTTTTAGGCTCAAAATCCCTCAGTCTTACACGCAAAATCCCTTCCAGATATAAGTCGAACCATTTTTAAAGCCCAAATTTCCCTCCAATAATAAGCCCCCCTCCCACCCACCCCAAAAATAAGCTCACCAAAAAAAACAAAAACAAAAAAACAAAAACAAAAAACTCTCTTGACCAATGTAAGTCCAGTTCTTATTATGAGAATTTTACCTTACATCATAGTTGGAAATAATTTGTGGAATTGAATTCGTACTTGGTAAATGGTTTGAACCCAGGAGTTATAAACATAAGGCTCTTAGAGACGACTTGTGCTCAGGTTGAAACATTACTCAATATCACCATGAACAGTCCTCAGAACTACACCCACTCCCTGTAACCACTTATCGTGTCATCACTTGTTTCTTTTTAACTTTAATATCTCTAGAACGAGAGAGAGTATTTTGCAAAAAGAAAACACCATTCTTCTTCTTCATCTTGAAAGGCCTTTCAATTAAGCTTAACTTAGTTTTAACTTCATAGGCACTTTAAACGTCAAGACAATTCATCTCTGGTCATCATTTCCTAAATTCTCGTGACCTGTGTGTGTTACAGTGCACTGATATGATGAGGTGAAAATTGATGCTGATCACTCTTGGGGCTGAAAGGGTTAATTCAATTGCTTGAGACTGATGCTTTCAGTTTCATTTTAAGTTTATTTTTTAATTTAATTTTATTAATTTATTTTTTATATTTAATATTATTATATTCAAATGTCATTGTTCACCTTGTTAACAAATTTATTCATGTATCTTAATGTGAGGTTTCTTTTCTTTTCCCTAGGTTCAAAGGCCATGCCTGTTTCGTTTCCACAAAGAAAACAGAAATGAAGATTTAGGAAGTACCTCTGGAAATAACATCAGGGATGTACAGAGATGTTTTAGATATTTACAGTTTCTTCCTCGTGGAACTTACAAAGAAGAAGCTTGTTGGAAGAACAGCCGAACTTATCAAGCTGTGAATGCTATTTCGCAAACATTTGAGCTACAGCAGAAGAAAAAATTGGACCTTGGATTAGAAATTTGTGGCAAGAAGAGCCAAACATACCAAGCTGTGAATGCTATTTGGCAAACACTTGAACTGCAGCAGAACCAAAATTTAAGTGTTAGGTTACCATTCATGTGTAATCCAGTGATGGAGCAAAAGAACTTAGTCACTGGAACATGTGGAAGAATCTCTGGAAATCTCGTAAAGTCAACTCTTGGAGAGAGACATTTAAAGACATTTAAAAATGTGAATTTGAATATTGAACATGAATTGACAGCAGCTCGCCATATCCCAGGGTTGGATCAACCTACTAACTCAAGAACATCAAATTGCTTTATTTCAAAAGCAGCGACGCTGTTTACTGACCTTTCTGACTCTCAAAAGGGAAACAAGAAAAAAGTTTTCAGAACTGGACCAGATCCTACTCAGCTTTCCTCTATTTTGCTACATCTCAGAGAGGAGGTATAATAATTATTATTTTTTAACTTCCTGATACGGGGTGGGTAGGTACTCAGCTATATTATTAGTGAGAGAGAGGGGTGGAGCTTGGTGAGGGGAGGAGTACTCCCCATAATGGCCTACATGGAGAGGCTCCACCCGAAAGGGGTCTTTTTCAGGCTTTAGGTATTGGAAGGGTAGGGGTTCCGGGAACTGAAGTGCACGTATATAAAACGGTAGGGAAATCTGTCATTTGTGCAGTGATCTTAAGTAGGTATGTGAAAGGGGTACCATTTTTCAATGGAAGGTATACGAAAGGGATACCTTTTCTGTCAAAAATGGTATATAAAAGGGTAAGGGGTTGGACCTTGGGATGGAGCCTCCCTGTATGAAACTCCCTCCTCCCAGGGGTGTGGAGGCCTTTTTCCACTTGTGATTTGGGCCTTGTTGGGTTAGAAATTTTTCTGGTGAAATTATTTTGGGTAAAAAGATTTTGGCAGGACTGTTTTTAGGGCTGATCAATGCTTGAACACCTCAGGGTGCTTCTGAGTCTCAGATAGTTGTCTGACAAGTCTTAAGATTGCATCAACAGCAATTAGTCTCAAGGTTGCATGAACCAGATGAGGTTGAACCTTGAGTCTAGGTTCATACATCCTTGAGACTTGCTGAACTGCTCACATTAAATACAAATGTTGAGCTGCAAAGTTGATGAATTGGGTTATTCCAGAACCCCCCTTTCCCCGTTCAGCCCTCCAAGAAAAGTATTGATTTTCAATAATATATATTGGAGATCGATGGTCTTCTTGGAGGGCTGCAATTATTGCAGTGTTTTTCTCAAGGACCGAAATGCGATTATGTTTTGTTGAAATGCATCACCTATGTTTCAAAAGTATTCACCAGGACTCCCTCATCAGCTGTTACAAAACAGATGTACATGACATTATATAAAATCATGATATTCATTTCATATATACATATTCATACATGACATTATATTACATTATATATATTTTATATTCATACCATCTTAAAGTACGTGCTTTAAGATGGTAACGAATATAAACCCGAACACGAAACCTTGTGCTCAAGCGTCCTTGTAAATCTTTTCTGCTGTTGTTCCTAAGAAATCAAATGGTTATTTCACTTGCCAATTTTAATAGTAAACTCTCAGAGTAGTTACACTGTTGTTTGTCATGAACTGATGTCTGTTCAAGTATCTAAGTATCTTGCATGCGCATGTGTTCAATTATCTAAGGAAATAAAATTGTAACATTTTAGCAGTTTTTGGCAGCAAAATGAAGGCATAAAATCTTAAAATTTCCTTCTCAGAATGCTGGAAAATGCATTTCCGAGCAGGGTTAAAACTTGGCGGTCACACGGCCGCCCGTGGCGATTAAAAAGTGTCCAGGGCCACTAAAAGTTGAGGTTTGGACGCCTGAAGGGCCACTGCGATTTGAGAAATACGAAAAAAAACTATAACAATAACAGTAAAAGAAAATGTCCTTTCCTTGGAGTACCTTTCTTCTCTTTCCTTTCTTTCCTCAACTCTAAGTTCATCAATTGTAGTAAAAGTATAGTTTTAAAGTGTAAAATTCAAAGCCATTCGTGATCGAGGTTTTAGATCGCTGCGATATGTAGACACCATGCTGATTATCCAGACTTACCCAAAGTTCTATGCGGTACGTTTTCAAACGGGAATATTGGCAAAAACACTCAACACTGCTCGATATTCAGCTGAATTCAAAGGCAATCGAAAGAAACGGAGAATCATGATACTATAGTTTATAGATGTTGACAAGATAGTTTTGTCCATATTATATAAGGACCAAGCCAGAACCTATAGGTGAAGAAAAGAGCAGCAAGAACGAGACGAATGATTCCCAACACGGACCGAACAAAGTTTTTATGATTATAACAATTTTACCAATTTCTGGACAGTACATTGGCAAATGTGAGCTTTCAAGACAAAGTTAAGATCAAGCAAATTTCTTTTGGCATTTCAGTCGAACATCCTCCTAAAAAACACGGGACCAAACAGCGGTGAGGCATTTATTCGAGTGAAAATGGTTTGGAAATTTTTTTTTTGTGTTAGTAGAGGAAATTTGAGGGCCACTTTATTTTGGCCAGGGCCACTAAGAATTCAGGGACACTGGCCTGAGTGGCGACCAAGCACTGAAGTTAATTTTTAGCCCTGTTTCCGAGAGTCTGATTTTCAAAATATTCCAGGGGGTGTGTCCCCAGTCCCCCCTACAAGCTTGGGCCTCCAGCCCTCGAAAGCCAAGCTTCCCCACCTACTCGACCTTAAGCACCCTCCTTCAAAAATAAGTGAAAACCTTGGACCTAGGCTACTTGTTATTCCATACTCTGCTATTGTGTTTTTAATATACATGTATCAATGGTTTGTCACTTTTTAAATTTGCCACCAAAACATTTGATTATAACTAATGATATCAGCTTCATTATTAACTGAGCTGTAGTGTGGTGCTATAAAAGGGAGGAAAACTGTTTTTATGATCAGTTCAAAACTGTTAATACTGTATTTTCTTGATTTTATGCCGGGGATCAAATAAATGCCAGGTTCATTTAATAAATGCCAGGTAAACACAGTCTGTCAAGTTTTGAATAAATATAATGTCCCTGGTGTTTATTTGAGGTACTGGCATTTGTTACAATGTATGTTGCTGATTCTCATCGAAATTTTTTATAGCAATATTTGAAAACGGGTTTCTGAACCACTACAGTATTTCTGTCAGCTCAATTTATTTCGCTCATTCCAACTAAAGGAAGTTAGCATGATGTACTCTACACTCTACTGTGTACCTGATAGTTCTACCGATGAAATCGGTGACATTTCATTCCTGTTTTACTCATGACGTGCTATATATTTTTGCTTTAAAGTCACTGTTCCGTATCTATCTGCCACGGTCACTCAATCAGAGTTGATACATGGCATAATGGGGGGGGGGGGGGACACCGCCCTGGGGGAGGAAATAAACGCCTTCAGGATTTGCCCCCAACCCAAAGCCCCACTTTTCTCCCCACAACCCGGTTTTTGGGGGACAAGTGGGGGTTAGTGGTTGGGGCGTATCCCCAAGTCGTGTTTTTCCTTCCCAAGGGGGTGGGCCCCCCCCCCCCCCCATTATGCCATGTATCAACTCTGATTGAGTGACCG
>Ga0126336_10000057_pt1 | contig 25870 bp, 9 predicted proteins | sample SidCmetagenome_FD_92530 | JGI IMG/M metagenome (GOLD analysis project Ga0126336, IMG submission 92530) | Coral microbial communities from El Islote,Puerto Morelos, Mexico - Siderastrea C C metagenome | ecosystem: Host-associated > Invertebrates > Cnidaria > Coral | place: El Islote,Puerto... | reverse complement strand
TTTTTTTGTTTTTTAAAAAATTTTTTTCCAGGGTTTTCAGCCCCCCCCCCCCCCCCCTCCACAAACTTAATGGTCCGTCCCTAATGTCTAAGTGACGTTCGCGAGGCTTGGTGGAACTTATAGATAAATTATCAGCATGACAAGGCATGAGAAGGCATGACAAAGCAAGACTGAGGGCTGTTTTAATTATTATTTGTCATGTTACTTAGAATCGATTCAAGCCATTCAATGTACACGAGACTCATACTGCGCCATTAACTCAAACAGTTAACCCGTTTCCTTGGATACTGCATGTAGTGCAGTCATTCACAAATAGCGACGTGTATCTTGAGCCACTTTATTTGGAACCGATCAACTGGCTAAAGCTATCTTGAAAAACTTGCTGTCTCAAACAAAAACCCGTCTCGCTTGGATGCACGCTTTCGTATACATATATAGCGCGATATTGGGCCCCCAGTGGTCAGGTTTGCTTGTACTTTGCTTTACTTCGAGTTGTGATTGGCTAGAAAACTCACACCACCCTCTCAGCCAATCTGTGCCCGGTTGTTGGGAAGCCGATTAGCGTTAGCCTTGGGTGAAAGTAAATGTTGTTCAAGGTTTCTGATTCTCTTGTTTAAGAGCGGTAGTACTGCTAAGTTTGCTTGACAATTTGAAAACAGCCAAAGTCAAATTTTCAAGTGATAATAATTATAATTCACTAGAATCCACGGAATGGATTAAAAGTGAGTTAAAAATTGACGCTAATCCTAGGTTAGCGTAACCCTTCTTGAACAACCGGGCCCTGTAGTAGAAGCTCCGTAGTACAGCAATTTATTCGTATGACCTAGAACTTCTTTAGAGCTGAGGGAAACTGGAACTTAAGAGGTAAAAGGGGTCTGCGCGAAATCTCGAAAAAAAAGCACTTACAGAAATCATAACAAAACAAACCGTGACCATAAAGAAACAGACACGGAAAATTGCACAAAATGCCCTCAAGCATTGTGCTAATTATATTGAACAGTGTGCTATTTGTATCGAATCACATGGTGTCGGTTCAAGCAAAAGCTCTCTATTACTTTCTCATGGCACCGGTCTTTGTTTTGCACTATTTTACCAGCATAATCTAATTTGAGGGCTCTGATCCGAAAATTGTTTTTTCCCCTGGAGTGAATACTCGTAACAACAAACTTTAAGGCTAACTTTTTCAGGACAAAAATTGTGACTGGCGTCATTAGCTGTAACTAGACTGGAACTGCAACGAAATGAGTTAACCATTCATTTATAGTACTTGCTACAACAGACTGCTTAGCGGTTGGCGAACCGTTCGCGCCGCAAATGAGCAAAGCTTGAGCAGTTTGATCAGGAAAACGGTGGCTGCAGCCTCAATTTAAGCCGCTCGCCAGCTGCACCAGCTACCCGTTCACATGTAGATGTTAGATGTAGAATTCAACCTTACTGTTGCTGCTAACCTGCGATCAGGCTCTATTTTCGTTTCGCTCGGTGAAACATTCAGGCAGGAAGGCCAATTTTAGCGAGCGACCAACATAAGAGCGACCACTGAACTAAAACTCGCCCTGATCGCAGGTTATACTGCTGCGTGCTTCAGCTAAGCAACGCGGCTTTTGATTGATAAGTTAAGTCCTGCCCGGATGGGCGGGAGAGAGCATAAATGCCGCGTGAAGGTCAACTAACCTGAAAAATAAAACAACTCACAAAACTTTTTAGTTTTATGAACAATTGAAACACTGAAATGTGAACAAAAAAAATGCAACGGGAAATCACTGTTCTAAAATTATTTATATAAAATCAGTGATTTGAACAGCGATAGACCCTGATCTCTTTTTAGACATCAATAACCCTTAATTTAGTCTCCTTCAATTTGCCTTCTTAATTTTCAATGCGCACTCTCGTAGACACAAGTGTACATATGTCATAATTTCCTATCACAAGACCACGTCCAAACGGGTCGAAACATTTCCATTCAACACCGTCCATGAATGCTAAAATCAACACATCAAAGTCCTTTGGCCACCTGTATACGTATGATGGTGTCAACGAAGTTTTATTGCCACCAAACCGTCGATCGGTAAAAGTGATTCAACGTTTTTTCCATATCCTGATTACAACAAATATTGAATTATGTTGCATCTGTTTGACCAAGGCATAGGGTATCTAGTTAGGAATTCAAATTAACATTAACAACTGGCAAATGGTCGTTAATACTTGAGATGGCGTAGGCTATTTGCTCCCTAATATAAGTGTTAATAAGCTCAGCATAGAAGTTCACAGAGTTTGGTGTACTGCACAGTGAAAGTTTCAGCGCCCTACGTTACCAAACAAGAGAAACAATTTTTTTCTTTTTGGAGATGATAGATTTTCCAGCTCTAAAGCCTGCAGCAAATGACTGTACAACGGTATTCAAAGGGGTACGAAAAGATTAGAGATAGCCGAGACTGACTAGAGATATGGCGAGAGTGTTCTGATGAAACAGGCAACTCAGCCAGATTGACTACTAAGCGCTCCGCAGGCCTGTATACGGCCCTTTCCAGTGTTTCACCGTGGCAAAATAAATAATCTAACCATATTTCCAGCAAATGAAAAACATTTCATATTCATATATAATTCTCTGAGTATACAGTTTAATGGAAAGTGTTTTCACTAAAATACTGGCAAAATGAATCCAAAAATGTGTAATAACCACAATGTGGTCATAATAAATACTTCTCAGAATAACGCCCTTAGTTCTAAGAGCATCAATGGCCGAAAATCTGCACCCTCCAGATACTTTCATAGAGCGATTTAAATCTCATATATGAAATGGTCATAATCAGTTGTAATCATAATGCACAAGACCAAGCTAGATCCTCGCTTTCTCATTTAATAGCCCTCATCCCGGCGCTATCTCAATCAGAAATCCGTTTGCCTTGGAGAATGTGGCACGGTATTTTACTTATTGGGTATCTTGAACTCTTGCTTTCTCGACCAATTGTGAGTGTGAGTTAGCGGTTGTCTATAGTAGCTGCATTCTGCAATTGCAAGTAGCAGGCTGTAAGTAATCCGTCCACGAACACCTCGAAATGACCTCTTCAGTTGGAGCAAGTTGCTGTGAGCTCCACTAAAAGTGATCAGTACACATCCCAGAGGTAGTGAAATTTAAAATGGGATCATATTCATCAAAGTATCTAATTTACCTGGTGAATCCAGATTAAACTGATTTCATAAACGCCGATTTACCCTGCTAAGTCTGGTATCTGTACAGTTCGGCACCACTTGAATCATGACAAGGCAATTTTAAATTAAACGCATAGTAATAAAATAAATGAACCGAGGAAACACTCAAATTATTTGATGGTTGTCAATCCGCAAGAAAACGATTGGTGTGAGTACTCATCCATACAGATATTTGATGGATGCAATTTGACGTGTCGAATCGATTAACTTTAGGCTTGCAGTAATTATTCTGCCCAAGTTTTCTCTATCATTCCATTCTTTTTCCAGTCCAAAAACCACCTATTGTTTTCAGTCACTTCTGCTCTCTTAAAGTGAATATGATACGAATTTTTTTCGTCTGTTTTTGATAGTTTTATATGTATCACAAACAACTCTAAGCTTTAAAACCGACATAAATTGTCTCAAACGCCTGCTTTTTCCGCGGAGAAAATAGCAATTGTCGCCGTCTTGCGGCACCAAACTGATCACGTGATTAGCTAATGTGACATCAATCGACTTGATAACAAAACCAACATTGGCCAAGTGTCGAAGTGGAAGGAACTTGGAAGAGTTGGCAAACGCTTTTCGTTGCTGAAGCGGCTAATAAGCAGTGGTTTGCTTATTCCTTTTGACGAAATGGAAGACAAGTATCCAACATTTTGGGACAAGGGGATTAAAAGAATTGTGTTGAAGGAGATTCAAGGTCGAGGCACTCAGGCTACTAGACATTTTGGTATTTGCTATGTTTCAGTTCAGCTTAAAGATATGGTTACGAACGAGTCTTGTTTTATAAGAAACTGGACCAGCGAAAAAGTTGAACTGGAAGGCAAACGGCTATAATTAAACTCAGTAAAAACAAGCATAATCAGAATAAGAATATTTTATTTTTTTAACATAATCAAGTCAAGTCACTGAAATGAAAGTAATTCCTTGGGTCTTCCTTTTGTTTGCTCACAACTAACGCGATAAATCAGCCAAAATGATTTTCAAACATCTATCACCGTCGCTGTAAATTCAAGTGCTTTTTGAAAGTAAGCTTATAAACCTGTTGCTCGCACTATGCACAATTAATTTTATCGACTATACAAAAAAATCGGTAACGATTAAGTCCTGTTGTACTTATGTTGTGGTACATTTTGCTGTAATTTTATTGAACTGAACGTATTTAAGAACAAAAATGAAGGTTGTTAATAATGATGAAAAATATCTCATTGTAATTTTCGCCGGGTCTACGAGGACTAGTTTTACATGACCGCCCCCGCCGTTTAATCGAGAGAATACGGTATTGTCTATGTTTGGGAGTATTCAGCGGCAGAAAACATTGTTAGTTCGATTCCTTGTGCAAAGTCAGATCGAGAACTAGCGAGGGTCTCTACGCTGCCAAAAACTGTAAAGAGATCTCTTTTCGCTTGCTGTTTCCTTCCCAGAAGTCTCCTGAGCGGACGCTTCGCTATTTTTCTAAGAGCTCTGACGAACTTGTCGTTCCTAAACGCAAACAAACAAGGATTGAGACAAGCGTTTGCGACCAAGCAAACTGGTGGCAACCACCAAAGAAGGGTACGGTTCAGTCTGGCATCTTCAAATACGCCTCCTCCTTGAAAAATAAACCATGCCAATGTAAAATTAGGTACAGCGAAAAATACAAAACTGCTGAGAACAATAGCGCAGATTCGCTTTGCAAGTTTGGATTCTCGAAGCACGCCTACGTTACGAGAACACCTTCGCACCACGAAAAAGATGTGGAAATATAACGCAACCACAATGATGTATACCAAAACCAGAAAAAGGAGAATTAGTTCACTGACAAATACGGAGGATATTTTGTAAGAGTTTCTAGTAATCAAACACATCTGACCGGCAGTTTGGTTGGACCTCGTGTCCAGCAATTGTACTAAAGTCGCCGATGTAGCGCCCGCGATCCAAAATAGAGCGAAAGCTGCAACAATAGCTTTGCGACCAAGCCTTGCGTCTGGTTTCATGCAATATACAATGGCTAAATAGCGTTCGCCTGTCATCAAGAGTGATGTAAGGCTTCCAACAACTTCTGCAAAAATAAAAATACTTCTGAAACCAGGACAGTATATTTCCTTCCAGGCGCTAAATTCTTGACTGGTTTGTCCGTGACCAAATGCAATACCAAAGGAGTATATACCCACTAGGATGTCACAGAAGGACATGTGTGACACCAATAAGAATGGGGGACATTTTCGCAAACTTTTCACTCGAATCACAATGCCAAAGACGATTCCGTTCGACAATGTCGCAATGGCACCTAAAGCAAAAGGCAATGGTCTTAGTTTCTTGGTAACTTCCCAGCAGATGTTGAATCGCGTGGTGATTATTCTAGTTCTGTTTGCGACAACAACACAGTTCTGGCCAAGGCATCGAGCTTTGTTTCTTTCAACTTGTATTGTAACTGAGTTTCTGCGAATATCGAAGCATCCCTTTGTCTCTTGCACAGTGAATTGACGAAGGTTGTCGTTTCGTTTGTCAGGTTGAGTGCTGTTCGTTTTCTTCAGTGAAAATACCATTGCTGTGTTCTTTGACGGGTAATCCAGCCACTCTGACACGTTATTGCCATCCAAGTTGCTGATAAAGGCAAGTAAAACAATCCCGTCATTGTTTTGACGGGATAAACTACACTATTCATTTACTAGAGCTCTGCCCTTTTGGAAAGTGCTCCTTACGGAATTAAAAAGTATCCTCCTTTGGGAGGTGTCCCCATTGAAAAGGCGTTCCTCTATGAAGGGGGGGGGGGGGTTCTCTGTGGAAAGTGTTTCCCTTTACCCTCTAATTGAAGTTGGTCCCCAATGGGAAGTGTCCCCGAGTGGAAAGTGTCCCCCAGTGAGGAGGGTCCCACATTGGGCGATGTCGTCCTTTGGGAAGTGTTCCCGAAAGGTGAGGGTCCTCCTACGGGAAGTGTCCCCTTAAAGGAAGTGTTCCCAATATAACTGAGTATCCATGTCTATGTCTCCAACATGCAGCAAATGTTTCTTCCTCCCAGAGGCGTTCGCAAATGCGATGTGTTCTCCTATGTGAGGTGTCGTCCTATGGGAAGATTTCCCCAACGGGAAGTGTCCAACAATGGGAGGTATCGACCTATGGGAGATGTTCTTCTAAAAGAGGTGTTTCTGATGTGAGATATACCCTCCTGTAGATGGTATGTGAAATAAAGGTTTGACTGTTTTCAAGTTTAAAAGTGTGAAGCACATGAGCTGAGATCCCGAAGAGGGAAAATTAAATGCAATTATGATATCACTTACACGTATTGGAGATTACGAAGACTGTTGAACACTTTGTAAGACAGCGAGACAATTCTGTTGAAGCTCATGTCACTGAAACATGAACACGACACAAAAATCGTCATTTTTGAACATGTTATTGATTGAATTCTTAAAGATGTTTCAAAGCTAAATGTGTGAAGATGTTGAAGAAATACAGAGCAAAAACAACTTACATCTTTTCGAGATCACGAAGCCCAAAGAATGTTTTAGTTTGTATGGGGGTAATGCTGTTATGTTGCAAGTATCTAAATCGGGAAAGAGAATGATGCGCATATGGAGAAGAAATTCAGTCAATACCGATCCATCCATCAATCCATCAACCAATCAACGAAACAGTCAGTTATTCAGTCAATCAATTAATCAATCAATCAATCAATCAATCGATCGATCGATCGATCAATCGATCAAACAATCAAACAAACAACCAATAAATCACCCAATCAATAAATCAATATGCCTGTCGTTCAGTCATTCAATAAATCAATAACACCCTGACAAACAAAAACATGACAGTACCTTACTTACAAAATGTCGCACTTACAAAGTTTTCAATGTCGGAATTCCCCGAAAACTATCGTTGGTCAGATTTTCCAGTCTGTTATGACTTAAGTCTCTGTAAACGATATTTAAAAGCACTCAAAGTTATGCACCCCAATACAGTTCAACCTCTACGTTCACGCAGTCAAACTTGATGTCGACAACAATTAACTAACATTGCTCCCGTAACCTGATAATTTCTAGGAAATTTACTATTAAACCACTAAGTGGGAAAAATGGATCACTCTAGTATATCAGTAGTGGATGGAAATGGAAGCAAAAAAGGATACCCCGGCCCCTTACCTAGTTCTGCCACTGTAGTATAAGTCATGGAGGCCCAGTTTCTCAGTTCCTTAAAATGAAGCAAGCGGGCCACCTTAGCTAGGCGACTGGGCCCACTCATTGGCAGACCTTGACAAGGGCCGGGATCCATTTTTGTTTACGAAATGGTGGCCCAAAACGCGGGGTTGAAGTACTCAATAACGTTACCTATGTAGACGCTCCTCCTCTTGGTTTATTCTCTGAATGAATGTTGGAAAAACTCAACAAACTTAAATCAAAAAACTTACAGATCAATTAATGATCGAAGACCCCTGAATGTCGCATTTCCTGATAAAGCTTTTATGGCATTGTGACTGATATTTCTGCAAAATAAATTACATGAAATGGTTAACTTCATTATGCGTCGTCTTCTTTATTGCTGAAACTATCACGTGATGTGCATTGTTATGTCTGACTTTAAAAAAAAGTCTTCCCTGTCTCAAGCCCTCGGACGTAAACTTAAACAGCCACCGGGGTAAGGAGGGTGCTGGTTGTTGTAGTCAGTCAGTCAGTCGGACAGACAGACAGTCATAAAGCCAGTCAGTCAGGCAGGCAGGCGCTCAGTCAGCCAGTCAGTCAGTCAGCCAGTCAGTCATTCCGTCATTCGGTCAGTCATTCAGTCATTCAATCATTCAGCCAGCAGTCCGTTGAACCGTTAGCAAACCAGCCAGTCAGTCAGTCCGATCCGTCAATCCGTCCGTCCGTCTGTCCGTCAGTCAGTCCGTAGTCAATCAGTCAATTAGTCAGTCATTCAGTCAGCAGTTAGTCAATTAGTCAATCAGTTAGTCAGTCAGCCGACCAGCCAGTTAGTCAGTCAGTCAGTCAACCAGCCAGCCAGCCAGTCATTCAGTCATTCAGTCATTCAGTCATTCAGTCAGTCATTCAGTCAGTCAGTCAGTCAATCAGTCATTCATTCAGTCACTCAGTCAGTCAGTTAGTCAGTCAGCCAGTCAGTCAGTCAGTCAGTCAGTCAGTCATTTTCCTCAACTTACAGAGAATGTAGCTGCCTCAGACCAGAGAAGCCTGCTTGTCCAATCGTGACGATTAAGTTGTTGTTCAAATACCTTCCAGGAAACAGAATGATACATTTTAACACCATATTGGTCTAAAAATCTGCTTCATGTTTGATTGTCACGCAGTTGTTTGAAAGACCGAATATATATCCAGAAACAGTTTGACTTGATGGTCACTGCAAATTTACGGCGCAATGGATAAGGTGTTTGATAACTGTTTGTCACAAAGAAAAGATGTTATTGAAGTTTTGAAGGCTTTCTTAAAAAAGTAACTGATCAATCAAAGATGTCTAATTTGACGGAACTATTGTGCAACGTTTGGCGTTTGATTGGATATTTGGGTTAACGTTTCAAACTAGCAGTAACATGGCAGCAAAACTTGCTTGCGCGGTCGGCCCATAAGTCTCCTGGCAACCTCAAAAGCAGTATGTATCCTTCCGTTTTTAAGCAGTCTTATTGAGTTGGGAAATATTTGGTTTCGTGTACGGCGCGTATGATCAATGGCACGTACAACAAATTGCTGAGAATTTCGAATACGAAAAAAAATTGAAGCAAAAATAAATAAAATAAACTTACAATACTTTTAGTGACTGCATGGCACTAAACACTCTCTTTGGTATTTTGGTTATCAAATTGAAGGAGAGATCTCTGTGAAAAAGAAAAAGAATTAATTAAAAAATATTCAGCCTATGTTTCGGGCGTTTAAACTTATCTGATACAAATGTTGTGCTTGAGTGAATTTGTCAGCCTAGTACCCAGGCATTCTCCTCCAGCTCACTCGACTCGACTTGATGCGAAATGTCGTGACGTCACCGAATGAAGCCGACGTCACGAAATTTCGCTCCAAGTCGTGTGAGCTAAAAGAGAACACCCGGTATTAGGCTGCGAATTTGGCATTCTTTCGCGATCGATCGGCGATCGTTTGTTACTTCGTTACTTGAAAATCATCCATCCACCCATCCATCCGTCCCACCCTCCCTCCCTCCCTCCTTCACTTCCTTCCTTTCGTCCTCTCCTTTCGTTCGTCCATTCATTCATTCATTCATTCATTCATTCATTTATTTATTCATTTCCTAGATAGATTTCAAATAATTTTCATCGGGAGAGCCCCATGTATGGGGGATTCGCTCTCTCCCTTCATCCTCTCTTGGGTCGTAATGATACTAAGAAAAGTGACACTTAACAGGTACTTCAGCTGCTTCAGTCCAGAGAAACCTGCTTGCTGTATATAGGTTATGGAATTGTTGTTCAAGTGCCTTGTACAAAATGAAAAGAAAAAATTAAGCAAATCCACTGTACGTTCAGTTAAGTAAACACATAACACAAACTGAGAGCCCTCAACAAATCTAATCAGTTCAGATTCAGCACACCTAACTTGAATAACACACATAGTTTGGAAACAAATACAAGTTCTGTTGGCTTTGGGTACGTCACCTCAACAGAGGGCAAACATATTGGCAATTACTGTTGGGGAAAAAACACACTTAGTTTAAACTTACATTATTTTTAGGGACTGCAAACCTCTAAACACTCTCTTTGGTAGTCTGGTTATCAGATTGAACGACAGATCCCTGTTGAAAAAATAAAATATTTTAATGTAAAAAAAATAAATTCAAACATCCATTCGGAAGAGTAGTTAAGTCTGGAATCCAAATTTGAAAATATTTTCAAAAAGGAAGTACTATTATAATAGCTTTTATTTGAATGTTCCTGGCTGCGTGCGTGAGGGCTTCGTTTTCCGTTTTTTGGTTGTCACCCTGGCAAATTGCAGCTATGTCGCCTAAAGTATTATTTGCAATCGGGTCACAAATTTCTCTTCATATTCGAGGCAAATTGATTTGCACACTTTCATTCAGGGCTAGCACACAGCTTAAAACGTATTCTTAAACTTTGGGGAAGTTAAAATTTCAAATAAAACGTAAACACCACTACGTAAAAATCATTGATTAAGCCAATTTTTCCCAGCAATTAAATTTGCGAGTAAAAGATCTTACGTTCCTTGCGTATAACTCTGGAAATATGGAACTAATTTATTTTATTTAGACAGGTATTCTCAATTGTTTTTGCATTGCATCAAAGGTTGCTGTGAAAAAATAATAATAAAACGAAAAAAAAAAAAGACATGGCTTGTGACAATAACTTCCCGAGTGGTATAAAGTCTATACCAGTAAGATCCACCTAGATTCACGCTTTGTGGTCATAGGACTAATTATTTGTTTTTACTTACAAAGAAACGATGCCGTTAAACTTCTTTAGCGTTGTCATATCCAGTGTAGCGATTCCATTACCAGATAGTACGCTGAAAAGATAAGGGCAAAAACGAACAGACTGAAAACCCAACTAGCAAGCTGAACGACTTATGAATAGTCTGAATAGTGTAATACCTATTTTAAATGCTGCTAAGCCGCGTCTAACTTATGGTTACTCCGGACCTTCTTGGGTGTCCTACCGTGTCCTCTGGGGAAAAATTCGTGCGCGCCATTTTAAAGGAAAACAAGGCAAACTATACATCTTTGGAAGCTTAATAAATGTGGATTTTGGAAAAAAATATGAATTGCTGGTTTCTTCAATTCTGCAAAAGAAAATTGCTTAAATGACAGCGAAAATGACCATGCGTCATTGCATCAGACAAATGAATTAATAGGGTATCAAAATTCGGCGGATATCTGTGAAATTTGGCCTGAACACTCCTTAGATGTTGTGAAACAAAAGCTTGTCGGGGATTTTTGAAATTTGTAATATTTCACCCGTGGCGATCTTCAATGCAATGCGAATCGCGTATTCTTTGCTGCTCGAACTTGACAGTTTAATTAAAAAAATAATCAGTCAGAATATCGAAAAATGCTGACACACTTTTGATGTTTGATCCTTTGTGATTAATACTGTGCAGTTATTTTGCCAATGCGCTTGGATTTGATACCCTATTAATTCAATTGAATGACACATGGTCATTTTCGTGGTTGTTTGGGATTTTCGTTTGCGGAATTGAAGAAACCGGCAATTCATATTTATTCCAAAATTTTCATTTATTAAGCTTTCCAACGATATGTAATTTGCCGTGTTTTCCTTTAAAATGGCGCGGATACGAATTTTTTCCCGGAGGACACCCGCGAAGGTCCGGAGTAACCTTAAACCTCGTTTAAATACCCTGCCTTACGAGTTTCCTCGATTAGAAGGCCATGGCTTTGTAGGCACGGTGATTGTTTGAGCTTATGGGTTAGACCTTTCTAGTAAAAGGCCTAGTTTTCATCGTTTTTGTCGGACTAGCCACTGAATCGCGTTGTCGACCCGGGTGCACCCCAATGCCATAGTTAGCAGCAAACATATTAAATCGAGGTAAGCAATTGAAATCTCAGATCTCGAACGCTGAAAGCATTCGATCCGATCTTAAATTCTTTTAACCACTACACCGCCGCGCCCGCACCTTGCCGCAGTGAAATTGCTGATTATTGCCGCGTTAAGCAAGTGGCCTTTTGGGCAGGATTCGCTGCAAAGAAAAAAAATAAAACTGCACGGAATAGAACCGTTTTAATGAAACCGCGGAACACTTTTCATGAATTTGATATTAAATTTTCGTTAATATACGAAGTTATCACAATTAACAAAGAAATCTCCATAGTGGGCAAAATAACTAACGCCAAATTAATTATTAAGTGAAAACAATTCCGAAACATTCGCAGTGTGAATTTTAGTCACGGCCAATTTTCATGACATCTAGCTAAGGAAATCGTCAACGCCTTAGCTTGAGAACTTTATTTAACCGTTAATAGATTCTTTCTTGCTTTTTTGCCGCGTTGTATACTTTTAGAGGAATAACAATCAGTTAACCTCTTATAACAAATTAAACTTGAATATAATTCATTCCTCGTTCACTTAAAAGTGTCATAATGGTGCATGCTGAATTGAAAGCCAAATTTTCTTTGTGCTATCCTTTTAAAGAGTTTTTATCTACTTTTGCCTTCAAAGTAGGAATTTCATAAAAAATATACTTTCCTTTCAAGCACTAGCTGAAATGTGATTTTTGGATTTATACAAAGTGTGTTCATCTTACCGAACACACTACTTGTGTATATGATAACACTTTACGTCAAACATCTAATCGTACGACAGAAAAAGCCAAGTGAAACGTTATACTTTGAAATATAATTGTTAAAACTATGGGGATCCGGCATATGATAAAAACCTTTTTCTACGAACTTCGTCTTAGCTTCAGATGCTTTGCGCATGGACGTAAAATATTTGAATATTATGGACTGGAAGCAAAGAAAATGACAAATTAATGACAATGAAATAGAAGAAATCGGCCTCAACATTAAAGAAAACAAAAACATATTTTACGAAACGTATTTAACATCCCTTAAAATTCAATATGAGATGCCGCCATTATACAAAAATATATATATTCTCCTAAATATTGTGAATGATTTCTTATTGACCAATACACCATACACAAGTTTAACCGCCCAAAAGTGTAGCGACCACTAAACCAACCTTAGAAGCAAATCAGGCTGCTTTAAGAAAGAAAGCTGATAACAGCGTCTCCGATCCATTTCGGAACTTGACCTTTTTATTGCTCTTTTTATTTTGCTCTTTTTGAACTGACGAATACACTGGGGCAAATACGTTTTCAGGCGAGAATGATACTGCATGTAGTGTTGCAAGAATGCAGAAAGATAAAGTGTAGTACAAAGCGGAATTACAATAATCATCAAACTCATTACGGTTAGAAACTGAAAGAAGTGAATGTGGAAGTTGATTTTCAGTATAAGAAATTTTTAAAGTAAAAACTGAGAAGCAAAAACACTGTAGGCAACAAAGTTTGAAATTTTAAACGCGAACCAGATTTTTAGAGCAACTGAGCTCACCACACACTTGTACATGAATCAAAGAAAACTTGAAGATAAGAATCGATTTTTTACAGTGAGGTTTAATTTTGTTCCGAAACTTCAATTTTACTTACAGCGAACAGCTATTCCTTGGGACTTCAATCTCTCCAAGACTGCTGATGTTGCAGGTTATTTCAGTAAGACTTTGTAGGCCGGCCAGAGGACACACAGAACATCGACAATACTTGCTGCAGTCCGTAGAACGTCCGTAACTGTTGAACGCTTGAATAAGACAAAGGAGAAGTATCAAACGCAAATAAGGTTTTTGTGTCACAAACGACGGCATGACTGCGACATGCAAGGCTATGAGATATCTTTCACATTCACTCTGCCACAAAACCGTAAGCTCTTAAGTCAACATACATTTGCACTGTTTATATATGATTCTAACTTTTCCGTTTGACAGATTGTTTTAATTATCAATAAGTTTGATTAAAATCGTTTGTTTTTCATTGTAAAATTTTGACATTCATTAAAGGTGCTTTGTGTTGGTACAAATGAGATATAAAGTTGTCGGAAAATGACACCGAAATATTGCTTTTAATTGAAAAAAGATTCTACGAGACGGAAATTGTTCGGAAATTAAAAAGCAATTCTGTTGTATTTTTTTTTCAGGCTATCAAAAGTTTTAATGTTTTTTCAATTAAAATTCGGCTTTAAATGTATGGTATCTGATAATTCACAATTCTGTTACATTGAAGTTTGGCGTATGAACTTTGCCGACGTCTTCAGAGTCTAAATATTTTTTTTTTTCCATTGTATGCACTGAACACGTTTTTCCTCCATCATGAGGTCTGTAATAAAAAAAGAAAATTTCTTCTCAAAGTTCTTCGATAGCTGAATGTTAAATAGTAATGTTAATAATAATAATAATAATAATAATAATAACAATAATAATAAATAGTGTGTGACTTAAAATAAATCTTGTTTGTTTTGCTCATACGCCATACACTAGGCCAGTTTCGTATTGGCTCACAGTTTAGCCTCATTTTCAACATGAGGCCAGGTGCACAGCCTTTGATCAGCCGGTATTGGACATGCTTCGTGAAGCAGGCTGGGATAATTCAATTTTGAACGAGTTCATTTGCAACGTGCCACCGCGAAGTAAACATGTCGACTCTCCTCGATCGTTTGAAATGAAGTTAGAGACTGAGTCTGTGCTTTCCATCTCTTAATTGAAGCAATAACTGCACTCGTTCGTCGCACGTAGTTCCCTGGCTTTCTGACTGCGACAATAACCGTTTCAGTTGATCCTAAAGGTACTATAAATTTATAGATGAAAACAAACGCTGGTCGTTTCAAGTCTTTCGTTGTTATCTTGTCGAACACATGCAAGCACTTCGCGCAAGAGAAAAAGCGACTATGCTAAGTTGAATTTTAAAAAAAAGCATTTAAAGTAAGATTCTTATGTGTGGCTGAACTCGCTCAGTGCACTATGACCGAAGAACTGTGTCCTTAGTTGAGCTAATCTGACACCATAAGTAAAGCAAATTTCATGCGCATATATGGCGAAACTTATCTTTATTGAAGTTGCAGTTCAGATATACATATATTTTTAATAGTATCTTGTAACCATGAGTGTTTTAATTTAATATCGTTTATTGAACATCAATATTCGAAGCCCGAGGACTGAATCGCTATTGAACAAAAATTTACAAGAATATAATATATCAAAAGGGAATAATAAAATTACTACAACAATTTCTAAAACCACAACATACATAACTAAGAATCTAACTATAATCTATGAAGAAAATCTACTTTAAAATATAACTCTATGTGATCATACTAATGTCTTTAACTATGTATTTTATTTACTCAGTAACTAGGTGTTCCAGTAATATAAGGGTCCGACCCTCGGCTTGATTTTATTCTTGATGTAACTAAACGAACTTATTACTATTCACGTCTGCCAGGCCTCGCTTTGAAAAAGAGGCTCAAGGAAACCCGCAATTGGCCTATTGGAGATCAAACTGAAAACAACGCCCTCATAATGACGCAATGGATGTTATTTTACGTTAGAAACGCAAAGTAGGTTGCGTTAAACAGCGAAACAAATGATTTGTTGAATGATATATACCATGTTGAAGAACCACACCTTTGTAATGACACAAACTGTTACATAGGCCAATGCACAGCTTCTTAGCTTGAAGTAAAGCGTTCACAACATTAAAATCTCATATTGTTTCAAGCAACCAAACAAACTATTTTGAGAGACCCTGGGAACGAGGTTGTGACTGTTGAAGTCAATTACGATGATAACAGAACTCAAATTAATTCCCTAGCCCTGACCTATACAGAAAAAAAATTAATTTTTTCCTTGAACACAGAAACACACCTTTGTTTTGACGCATGCATCACATTTCTGCATCACAGATGCGTACTACGTGTAATGGAGTATTCCTTATCCGTGATCTACAAAAATGTGCTAATTTTTATTCCTTTAACATCGCCACAATTAAACAAACGTTTTTAACGAGACAAATGCTCCGTTCTAACCCTTAAAGTCCGTTGAGAGTGGAATTAGCAAGGAATGGTAATTAAGTCAAAATCACGAAGGCTCCATGCTGAGCTGAAGATGAAGGTATATGCCCATACGAGATCGGAAAATGCCAGGGCTTACTTTATTTGATGACGTGTTTTTTGAGGACGTTACTTTGGAGTAAATCCAAGATCAAGAGGCCAAACTATATATCAGGCACCACTATTAAATAAATATGTCCTTATTTGGTATGCTTACGTCAGAAGGTCCATATCCCACGGCGTTTAAGAATGACGTAATCGGCCACACCCGTGTCAGGTTGCAAGACAATTGGCGTTAACTGAAAATTTTTCCAAATGTGCATAAAGGCGATTCTTAGATTCAATCACTGCTGAACGGATTTTCTTTGCTGGAATTTGCAGCAAAATACAGCTGCATGTTGAAGACTGAATCAACATTAACCATTCTCTTAATTTAATCGCTTCATTTGGTAAGTACTTTTTTCACTACCATTTTCATCATTTTTGAAACATTATAATGAGACTCTCCTAGCTTTTCGCTTAATAAGTGTTACTCACTTATGGGCAATTATTTACAGTAAATAAGTTTACTTCTCAATTTTCAAATTTGATACCATGAAAAGTTGGGAACACTGTGTCCTATTACATCGATCCCAGAGTCCACCCTTATCTAATGTGGTTCTAACAGTGAATCTTAAGATTGAAATTTTGGCGGTGTGTGTCTTGGAGTTCGAATATTAATAAACGATACTGAGCGGTCAATTGACAATCTTTTTAATCTCAGTACAACTTGGGCAGATGGCTACATGTACAAAAGTTGGCAGATCATATCGCGTTCCTTTTCTATCGCAATAATATCTATTTTTCCTACATAATAATAATTTTCGATAACAGCACATTTTCATTTTGACATTTCTTGCTAAAATCGTGGTCACATATATTTTAAACGTCGGCCGTCGAATGCCTTTGTTTTTTCTTCAAATGAGTGCGTAGTCTCAAAATTGTTTAGATTAGCTGAATTCGTTACTACCCAGGACAAGAAAAAGTCTGACCACCGTGCTCGCAAGCATAAGGATTAATTTTTCCTGATGCTTGGATTTGAACAAGATCAAGAATCGACAAGATTTAAAGAGAATTGACTCGTAGCTCCCTTAAATGTGTACGCTTTCATCAACACTCATGAACACTCAACAACTCTCGCATGCTCACAAGTTCTCGTCAACTTTCTTTTGAGCGAGTCCGACCGTTGTTTTGAAAACGTCGCTTTCGCGAGCCTTATAAATCACAAAGTAAACAAAAAAAAAGAAACAAGGCAAAACCTTACGGCAGCAATTTTAAGAGTTTGTTTTTCCTCTTTATCAGTTTTAAAAGCCGTAAATTTCGCCTCTCGTTTTGCCAGTTTGATCAACTGATACGACTGTTTTAGGTGCACAGCACACCACACAAATAGAGGGTGGTAAGCCTGTGTTTTCCACGTGACACTCACTAAAGCTTCTTGTCAGTTTTTGCGTGTGGTTATGGTGACAGGCCAAAAGAGTATGTTTTTTATTTACAGCAATCAACTGAAACATGTCTGGAAAGAGATCCAGTTCAGAATCTGACGTTTCCGAATCTTCTGCTACTGTTAATGCTGACGAAGTGAAGGCTCTCGTTTCTATCACAAACAACCGCTGTTCAAAACCCAAGGATACCAAAAAGTTTGTTCAAAGGTGCAAGTCTAACCCTGAGAGAAGCTGGAGGAAACAGAGCGAGACTTGTCGCCGCCAGACCTTCGAGCAGCAACCCATAACAGACCAGCCTCAGAAGCTCTCTTACTTTTCCTACTTAGGAAGAAACTCGGCACGAATGGTTCGATATCACTCTTTGTCCACCGAAGCTGAAGTGGTTATTAACCTAGGACACGAAATCCTTGCTGCAAACAAATCTCAACATAACGCGTTTCCAGAGGCAAAGGAAATGCACAGGCAAACCGGCATTGCTTGTGGCGAACCAATCAAAACGCATAAACATTTGGATTGTTTAACCTGTATGTGCTGCGTGAAGGCCCTGTTTTATCACAGCACAAAGGACTGTGAGTTCGAGAGGAACTGGGGCGATGAACCCTGCTCGTGCGAGGTGCCTGGGAAAATGTGTGTGGCACGGTGGAGCATTCTGGGAATATTATCTGTATTCATGCCTTGTTTGGTGTGCTATCCCATTTGCAAAGGATGTTAAAATCGTCGTTTTTTCCTGTCTATTTGTTTTTCCTCATCTCACATTGAAAACGAACAACACTATTAAAAGGGAGACTTGAAAATCTGTTCCTTCTTATCATCAGCCGTCTTGGCATCGTCGTAGTACCTGTAGAATTTTTCTTCATTCCCAAACGTTTTAAGGAAGCCTGATATCAAGGGCTTCCTCTTCCTTTTCCATTTTTTGTAACTGTTTTCTGATTTTTTGGTTAGACTACGAGCGGTCTCTCTTTTCGCTCAGGGATAGTCGAGCGAACTCGAAAAAAGCGCTTGCGGCAAGGAAACGTGACTCCTGCCTAATAAGCCCTTAATATAGTGAGCCATCGTGCGCATGTCACGTTTTCAAGAAGCAGGCGATTCTAGCGCTCGCTCGCGCGCTTTTTTTTTTATCGACTATCCCTGAGCGGAAAGAGACTGTTCGTAGTCTAAAATGTGGTAAACAAAATGACTCTGTTATGTGACTATCGATCACGCTTTCAGAAGTAGCGACTTTTCGAAACCGGCACAGTTTCAGTAACTTGAGGCCAGGAAACACTGGAGGATCTTCAAACTATTAGTAAAGGACCAGGCATTTGTTAGCGCTATCCATTATTTAGTGTTACCCTCTTCAATTTCACTACCGTACGTATTACTACCATGAGCGATAAGGGTATTGCGTATACAGATAACGTATGAGAGTGGACAACTCAAACAAGATACGGTACGCACAGAGCTTACTTGTATATTATTTTACCTACATTACAAAGACATGGCTCAAAAAGTGTAACGAGACAGAAACCAGAGGTTTTCCTAAAACATTTTCCGGAGCATTAAAAACGCTGAGGATACACACGACAAAGTGTGTCACTTCTTGACCTTTACAATTCTTGAAAAAGAAGACAAGTTTTTTTAGGGAAAGTCGTGTTCGCTATATGCAATAAAACTGTGATGCTGTCATCTTTATGTTTTTACGATACTGATACATCACTGGTTTATTGGTAGCTATTATCAGTCAAAATGTTGTTGTTGTTGTTGTTGTATTTTCATTTCATGAATCGACTTTGCCAGCTTAACCACAGCAGTGGTAGTTAACTCTTGGCGCTGAAAAGGTCAGCACAGGGAGCTTCAATAAAGATCATGTACACACATGTATGTAGCTCATTACTTACAAGGCATGCACTATACGACCTTCAGTCAACTATCATTCGCATTTTGTTCGTTGTCTATAATGCACACCTTCGAGACCACAGTTTGCAGGTGTCTGTCTTATAATAACCATAAGCAGACAGATACGGTGGTCTTAAATACGCAAATTTGATTGGCTCAACTGTCATAGCTATTGGTGGACATTCACCGTTGTCTATTGCGAAACGAGAATCTGATTGGCTAAATCATTGTGGTCTATTGAGCTAATAGACAAGGGCCGCGGGCGCCACGTCTTTGGAAAGAAATTTTTTTTTTTTATGTTTGTAAATACGACCTGAATAACGTCGTTTCCTGATGACAACCATGTAATAGTTGTCGACTAAAACAATTGTTCCAGTTGTCTGCTTTTAGCGTGCGCAACTGACCTCAGCTTTGCCTTGTTGACTAGCTAGTCGCTCAAAGAAAGCTCGGCTTCGGTATCTAATTGCTAACCTACACCGTGGAATTTTTTGTGTCTTTGTTAAAGGGGTGTGCAAGTTATCTCTGAATGTATAGTGAGGTGTCAGTGGTGTGTGTTAAACACCTACAACTCGTGCAGTAAACATGTTTGAATCAAAGCTAAAAGATACTAACATTCGTCGATTTTTCTTTAAGGATAGTAAAGGGAATGAAAAAAAATGGAAATAGAGCTTCGTTCCCGCCTTTGCGCGCGGCCTCTAATATCCTTTAAGAAAATTAACGACTGGTCGTAGTCTAATCTTCAAGGCAAAGCTACAAGACCATAGCTAGGGTGATATGTTTTTTTTTTTCTCGGTTTGCTTTTTACAGTTTTTGTTTCAGTGTAAATTTAAACCAATAATGCTTCGGAAAATAAAATCATCAAAAAGTATCCTCTTAATACACCGACGCCTTCAGTCGTTCCCAGCCGCTAGGGTGTTAGAGCAGGTTGTATTTTTGCAGGCTAGGAAAAATTTACATAATTTCAATGTGACGGTAGAATTGATATAGTCATTCAACGCGCGGTAATAAAAACAACTTCACTTCGAAATAAAAAAAATGAACTGAGTAAATATCAACCGAAATGAACAAAAACGTATATTTAACATGAAAAATGTTTATTTGTGTTTACACAGAGAGTACAATAAAAAGATATAAATAGCGAAAAATGAAGACATGTACAGCTTGAATATTACGAATATATTACATTTTCTTAAATAATCAGCACAGAAAACATCATGCATTCTACGAATAGGAACATACAAACACGATTTCGGTATGATCAATGCAATTTTACCTCTTAATTATCAAACCTGCTATCAGGCGTTCTTTTTTGATGTTGTTTTCAACGGTCTTTCGCGCGCGTTAAGAAAACAACATCAAAAAAGAACATCCGATCGCAGGTTAAATTATAACTATGCTACTGACAAAAAATTAAAACACGAATAGATGATATAATACAACAATCAATAAACAGTGTATGTAGATTTGTTCACCCTGATACCGGTGCAAGGTGTTCTACCAACTAACTAAAGGCAATTTAGCTGCTGGGCAGTTTAATTTTTTGTAACACGTATCATCTCACCTGTATGTAACAAGCCCGCGAGCAGTGGGTCATGGGAGTTGTTTCAAACAGACGCGCGACTATCCGGTTCGTTGAATGAAAGATGATAGACCCAACTTCGTTCCCAGGGTCTCTCTTCTTCCCTTCCCTTGAGAAGATAATAACACAAAAAGTAGCCGCTGCTAACAGCCATACCCAATTCCGACCAGATCGCACAAACCAATACCCGATTTCAGACTAAAACGGCTTGAAAAGTATAGTATTACCCTTCTGGCGTCGCACATACCTATTTAGCTTATGTAAGGGAGTACCCCCTCCTCCCCAGACGCTGAGGCCAAAAGGCACTGTTGATTTATGACATGAAAGTAGAAAACGATCAACCGTGCTAATCAAAATAGGGAGAGTACACTGGAGAAAACTCTCGTCGACTCGACTGTTAATTTTTAGCAGAGAGACCCAGGATTTTATTTATCATCAACTTCATCCCTGGCTCTGCTCCTCGTTTCATTGTCGATCATTGCGGTGTGGCAGCTTAAGGTTGCAGCATTTTATGTCGTTTTTTATTCAAAGGACTCATTAACCTTGTAAGCCCTGATATAAAAATGCATATTCTCCTTACTGTTCTCCATACATTTCTAACTGAGAACTAACTGAGAAGAATTTGCCCCTGTTCGCCGCCATTCACAACATACAGCCCACCTTAAATTTCTAACCAGGGGAAGTGCTTTTTTTCACCAGACATGCCCGTGGGATGACCTTTCTTACGATTCCCTGCAAACATTTTAAAAATTCCTCATTTCTGAAGGCAAAGAGGAAAGGATTCAAACAGGCGTTGGTAACCAAACACATCGGCGGGAGCCAACGACGTAAGACAAAGTCGACGGCACTGTCCGAAAGTAGACGGATATCACCTGCGCTAAAAACTACTACACTGAGATTAGGAAAAGCGTAGAACAGCACGTTTGAAAACACAATAATACTGATGCGTTTGGCAAGGGTAGTCTCACGCTGAATGCCAGCGTTCTGCGCAGTTCTTCGGACGAAAATGTAAATATGGATGTACATAGCAACAACAGCAAGGTAAATAGCTACAAACAGCAACATTAGTATCTGACTCGCTAAGATGCGTTTTGTGGTGCTAAAATCCTGAATTAGGACGCACATGAAGTTGTCTCTGATAAGTGGGTTATCGAAACGATCTATTACATAACAAGATGACGCCCCAAAGATCAGACTAAAAGCGCAGAGTAAGCAGGCAGCTCTAGACGAAACCCGGAGATGTGGTCGCATACAGTATACTATGACTAAATAACGTTCTAAAGTCATTAACGCCGAAGTAAAAGCTTCAATCGTTTGCCCTAAAATCAACAAGGATCTAAAGTAAGGGCACAAAATTTCTCTCCACTGTCGCACGCCAGAATCTGACATTATACCATGGCCGCTTGCTATTGCTAAGGAGAACACAGCCAGACACAAATCACCGAATGCTAAATGAGCTGTTAACAACATAGATGTCTTCTTAATCAGAAGACGACTGCAGATAATTGTAACTATGATAACCAAATTGAACGCCATAGCAACGGCTCCGAGAAAGTATTCAATTGGCCTTAACGACCTTCCTCTTTCCCAGCAGTAGTTTCTATAAGTATTTCGTACTTTATGCATCGGCACTAAATTTATCACGCACGTTTTCTCTGTGCAAGTGCCATTAAAGTACAGGTATTTCTTCTGGAATTTTTCTATTAAAGGCATGTTATTCGGCGGTATATACTTGCAAACTTTGGGTTTCATTAACACTTTACGTGGGACTTCTATTCGGCTGAAGTTACAGCGCAAGCAACCTTCTGTTGTCAATGTCGCGCCTACTATGGTATTCAGCTGTGCCGCATCTCTGAGCAGCCTCTTGTTGGTCTTTAATAGCTCGAACTTAGAGTTCCCAATGATGTTAAGAAACTGAAGCTTTGGAAGATAAGAAGAGATAATTCCGTACCACTCCCTTAGGTTGTTGTAGGCCAGGTTTCTAAATGCAAACAGAAAACATAGAGGAAAATACACTTAAAAATATCTAAAGACTAAGTAAAACGGGCAGCATTTGCGTGCAAATTGTCGCGCAACAATGTTGCGTTGCAAGTTGAGATTGTTTGTTGCGCGTATTACCACCTCCGCGTGCAACAAATTTTCATGTTGCCAAAACTAAAAGCGACGTCTACTTTTTGCAACATGAAAATTTGTTACGCGAGAAGGTGGTCAAATACGCGCAACAAACAATCTCAACTTGCAACGCAACATTGCCGGCCCGACAAGTTGCACGAAAATGTTGCCCGTGTTACTGGTCTTAACGCTAAACCCGTCTTTTTATAGTCAGTTCAAACAGAAACAACCAACTTCGGGTTAGACAAATGAAAACGTTAAAACAATGTTGTTTACCTGAAGGCCAATTCAAAGGCACAAGGCATTATACGAAAGTCTCCATGCAGGACAGAGCAAAATTTATATTTACGGCCGCCAGATTACAGTGTCCAATGAACTAGCACTAACTCCTCCGATACCAAAACAAAATATTTTAATAGGTTAGCCCTAGCGCCATGTCAAAGTCGAATAAGTATTTGAGATGTGCGCGAAGCCCCAATTAGTATTACTCTGATTTAAGCGCTAGCTAAACGGTATCCCAAGCCATTTCAATTTTGGAAAGGCTGACTGGCCTGTAATATACAAGAGAATGTAAAATGGGAAGTTACGTCTGCTTACAACTCCGTGTGGTCTGTAGTTAACTACCAGTATCACATCATAAAAGCACTAAGCACGACTTACAAGTACTCCAACTTTGTAAGGCCGTTAAAAGTCTTCTCTGTTATAATCTTTATTTTGTTATGTTCTAAAAACCTGAAAATTATCAAAAGGGATTTTACACAGTAACCGAGCATTTAGTTATGTTAAATACGCATTCGTTTCGAAACTTCAGGTTATTTTTTCATTTTATAGCAAGACTATTCTTAACTCCCTAATAGAAGCGCGTGAAAAACACGCCTTCATTCAGTATCCATAAAAATGTACTTTTGTCATTTCACTTTCAATGAACCTAGATATTCAATTAATCAATCATTCATTCATTCATTCATTCATTCATTCATTCATTCATTCATTCATTCATTCATTCATTCAATCATTCATTCAATCAGTCAGTCAGTCAGTCAATCAGTCAGTCAGTCAGTCAGTCAATCAGTTAGTCAATCAGTCAGTCAATCAGTCACTCGGTCAGTCAGTCAGTCAGAAGGCCTCGTTCGACGGAAATCAATGCATTATAAGCCTACAGTAGAGACAATATGTAACTTAGCGGAAAGAAGAAGAAATATTTCTCACTAGGCTAAGCGGCGAATGGGCGACCTTTTTTAAATTACAGCTTTTCAAATTAACGTTGTCAGATAAAAGATCACGCAACAAGACAGAAAGGTAATACGTTAAATAAACTGACAATGCGTCTAAATTTCGCCACTGTCAGGGCGATACGGTCAAAGAAATGTTATAAATGGTCATAATCAACTGGCTCCATGTTTTTACTTTCTAACACGAGGAATTCAGTTCATAAGTTTACATGCTCAGGAATTCAGTTCATGGCAGGCAAGGAATTCACTTTGCGGAACTTGTCGCCTAGGCTTGAAGCTTTGATCAGACAACTTTAGTTAACATAGCTTTTTGTACATTTTAAACTTTCTTTCGCATCCACTGACTTTCCTTTACCCTATTCAGACCGGGCTTTTTTGGTCTTCTGGGACCTTAAGGGAGGAGGTCCCCCCCCCCCCTTTACTCATTAAATCCATGACAAAGAAACTTAATTAGAGGGCAGATAGCACGCCAGAAAAGATTTCTTTTGAGGTCCACACTATGAGCTGATGACGTCATATGACGAAAGAATTACATTATGCTCTTAAACGGCAGCCATCTTGGATCGGCCATCTTGGATTTCTTGATTTTTTTCAAAACCTCCAAAGAGCACCACAATTCACCCAAAAAAATCAATAAAGAAGACTAAAATGATGTAAAAATATAAATATTACCGCAACAAAGTCATAGTTTGTTGTTCAAAAGAGGAAAATTTACAAAGTTTTTTTAAAAAATTCCTGTCAAAATGTGGTTGCCAGGGCAACGTCAAATTTGTTTTGCAAGGACGTGCTAAGCCCAGATACCAAGTCAGGGGGTTTTAGGTTGCATATTGGAAAAGTTATGATCGTCCGTGTGGGCAGTTGTGCGGTCTGAATCGGGTTTTAAAAAAGAGCGAGCGCCCGATTGTAGTTGACTGGGCCGCTCAAAAAGGACATTACCTATTCCCTTTATTTGGAGTCCTGGGACTAGTCAAGTTGTCACGTGATTAGTTTCCTTCGATCTTCGGGTCGGTTGAGTTTTGAACATGCGTTTGTCGTCGTTCGGAGTTTATACACTGTTTATACGTTAAATATACTACACTTTATTAGTTTTAAATCTGGCTATACTTACAGAAATTTCAGTGATTTGAGTTCTTTGAAAGTATTTTCTGGGACAACCTCGATTAGGTTGTAAGAAAGGGTCCTGAAAAAATAAAGTAAGCAGATAGTATCAGATCGGTCTTATTGATTATTCTCTGTTTAAAAAACATTTAACCCCCAGACGCACAAGCTAACTCATACCCTTACCACGGTACTGAGGGGGAGGGTGATACACCTTCTCCCCACCCCACTTGGGTTTTTGTTGTATTTTGTTGTATTTCCAAAAGATTTTTCCTCCTGTGATGTGCTCTAAAGGTGAGGGCATTTTGTGGGTTGTAGCGCTGCTGGGTGTCTATGTCGTCATCCAAAATGACGGTCAAGATGACCGCTATCTTGGATTTTAATCAAAATAAAACATTTTCAAAAATTGGTGGAAATTAAAAATGTTTCCTGCTAGGCATGTAGAAGAAGATATAAATAAACTTTTGCTTCTTTGCGTCGGCACATTTTATACTTTTTTTCAATGAAAAAAGATGAAAAACGGGCGCTTTTATTCAAAAATGGCTCAACCTAATGGTACCTATGATGTCATAACGTGCACCCATAGCAACCGATTCCCAGCAAACTTTGCCAGAATGTGTTTACAGTTGATCCACGTCACGCGTGAACGGAAACCTCAACACGTGATCCGAGTCTTCAAATAAACAAGCTACTTTCAGTGACGTAACGGAGATCACAAGGGAAATATTGAAGATCTCATT
>Ga0126336_10000056_pt1 | contig 25901 bp, 19 predicted proteins | sample SidCmetagenome_FD_92530 | JGI IMG/M metagenome (GOLD analysis project Ga0126336, IMG submission 92530) | Coral microbial communities from El Islote,Puerto Morelos, Mexico - Siderastrea C C metagenome | ecosystem: Host-associated > Invertebrates > Cnidaria > Coral | place: El Islote,Puerto... | reverse complement strand
GTTGCTTGTTTCATTGATTGATTGATTGATTGATTGACTGACTGACTGACTGACTCACTGATTGTTTGACTGACTGACTAATTAATTGATTGATAGATTGATTGATTGATTGATTGATTGATTGATTCACTCACTCATTGATTGATTGATTGATTGATTCATTCATTCATTCATAAAAAGGGTGGACATATCTTACATGTATTTGCATTGCCCTCAAAATGTAGTTTTTACAAGTAATTCACGTCTCAATTTAGGTCGAAGAAGTAAAGCTGCATCCAGGATCCATATACAGAGACTACTCGCAGGTTTACACCAGCGTAAGTGGATTCACGTTCTCATCCAATGGCGCCACACAAAGCTACAGCAACTACTACTATTATTCACTGTCCCGGATGTGTGATGGTAACCTCAAGAACGCTTACATAGTGCAGTCACAGTACGCCAACGTGGTCATTACAGTCACATTGCCAAGAGACATGTATATTCATCACATCAGGCTCTATCCGGTAGGTGTGACATAACGTTTCCGTCGATGACATTGCTGATCTCGTGGAGACATTTCTTTTCGTTTCATGAGAGGTGCTTTAAATAACAAACTGTTATATTTTGTGAGGAAAGCTTCACCATGCACTGATGTTTTTCATAAAAGTCTTTTTTATTCAGATAGAATAGCAAATTGGAAAAGTTGTCGAAAATGTTTTGTGGAGGGAAGGAAAACGAAAAATCTGCAAAAAATTCCCTTTAGACATCAGTAGAACCGGTTCAACATGAATGCAACTTTGTTGTACGATAAACTAGACCGTCAAACGCATTGAGAATTTTTGCTCACATATCACATATCATTCAACGGGTTGGCCGAACGCGTTTAACATGTTAGCTTCAACAATGTGGAACGACGTTGATTAGAAGTGTTGGACCAGTATGAAGTCAAGCTTAACAGCTAGGCCATGGGGACAGTTAAATAAGGTTGGTGTGGTGGTTACAGCACTATAGTTCGAATCCCAGCACAGCGTTATTTGTGTGGTTCTCGGCAGTCCTTGCTCCAAGTGCTTTTTTCCGGGCTTTCCAGTTTTCATCCCTCCAAAAACCCAACATTCACTACAAAGTCCAGTTCAATCTAGAGCACGGAATGGAGTCACTCTCTAGCGGTCAATGAATGAGTGAATTTATCTGTGGGACCAACATTTCTTTTAAGTAGTTCCGTTTTTATGCTAGTCTGTACCATTGTCTTTCTTTCGTTCTTTTCTCTAGTACTGTCACCAAGGCTATCGCGTCAGCTTCACCCTGTCTACATACCACCCCAGTACTGGAGTGAAACTTAGAACCAAAGATGTGAGGTCATTTGCAGGTTGCTTTGACACCACTGTTTACAATGATGTAACCATAGCAGACACGATCTCAAAGTTCACCGTGACCTTGACGAGACTGGAGTCACATGTTGCGCTGAGCGAGCTTAAGGCGTTTGTCGGGCGTGTAACCTCGTCGTTTCACGCTTCCAATCTTGACCAAGACAGCTCAAGGACGTGGCTAGTGTTTGACGAACCCGGCCTGACTACGTTCGAGGTAGATGAACTGGATGTTCGTGGAAATGCTCACCTGGCTATTCAGAACAGTGCTGGCAAAGTAGTGTTTAAGGTTAACCAGTACAAGGGAGATTTCACGGGCACTGTCCATGTAGGAGGACAACAAGAGTTGTACCTGAACGCCAGTGACAATTCAGTGATTCCTTTTACCCTCAGGACTTATCAGGTGAGTTTGGATTTCATGGAGCTCATATGCATGTTTCTTATATTTTGCTTCTTTCTTACCTTTTTAGAAAAATTGTTTCCTTTAAACAAAACAACATTAACATTTTTGCTTGTTGTAGGATTCGAAAGCGTATTTACCATCTGAAGTTAATCTCCACAAATCTTCGATTTACGCCGAGTCCGAGTTGGTGGGTCTTTCAAACCTCATCATCGCCCATAGCAGTCGTTTTGATGTAACGCAAGACGCGCATGTCAACTCGCCCACCAAAGCAGTCATATTAATGAATCGTATCACCATCTTAACTGGAGGGACGTTTTATCAGCGGACGAGTGAGCCTGAGAAACTAACTGTGAACCTCACATCGGAGCTCACTATCCTCGCAGGCGCGGTGATGGATGTCAGTCAAGTTCATCTTCGCGCGCATAATATCTTCGTTGATATTGGCGGTGCTCTTACGGCACACGGTCGAGGGTATTCATCGATGAAGGGTGAGCAGCCAGGACATCAATCTGCGACTGCCCCCACTGGGGCTGGACACGGCGGAGCAGGGGGACAGACCTCCAGACAGGCGATTGTGGGCAAGGCATACGGGTCCTTTGAGATGCCGCTGGCATTTGGAAGTGGTGGAGGACAGGGCTATCAGAATTTGGTAGGAAAGATGCTTCTTTTATTTTATATTGATGATATGGTGTTTTAAAATTAACTTGCTGGTTGAGGAAAATGGATTAATGAAATTGTTTCTTGAAATTATATCAGATCTAAAATGAATCGCTTCGTAATATCGGTAAAATAGTTTCCTATTTGGTCTTGATTGTTTATTTACAATGTTTGTTTGCTCTTCTGAAAAATCTACATCTACAGCGAAATCTACAGCTACATCTACAGCTACATCTTTGCAATGCAATGACACTGTAGTTCACTCTGGTTTTAATTTTCTTTCAAATGACTTTATGGCCCTTTTGTTTGTTTTATTTGCTTACTAGCCCGGCAGTACAGGAGGAGGAGCTATCAAACTCAGCGCTGCACACATCGTTCAAGTCGATGGACTTCTCGACGCATCAGCCAACACAGCTGTCAATCCAGGCACCGGAGGCGGAAGTGGAGGCAGCATCCTCATCCAATCAACGCTGTTTTCAGGAAAAGGGAAGATAGTTGCAGATGGTGGCGAGGTCGCGCGTGCGTCATTTGGGGACGCAGGCGGTGGAGCTGGAGGCCGCATTGCCGCTCATTATGAAAGCACGAGATTTGCGGGAAAATTCTCCGCCCACGGTGGGGCAAGTAGGACCGAAGCCGGTGGTCCTGGGACTGTGTTTCTCTCGAGGAATGCCACGCACACGACGATGATCATTGACAACAATGGCTACCGCGCATCTAAGCTGTATATTTCAGATTCCAGAGATATATCTAACGACGGCGGAAGAGGGTGGCTACTCGCCGAGCACATGGACGAGTTTACCATCAACTTAATGCAGCTGCGCGGCGGTAGCCACTTTGCAATTCACCACCTCAAACCTACTTTCACCCTTAACGTAGAACGACTTGAAGGCGATCTTGGTGGTATGATTCACATCTCAAGGAAGAACAGGGTGTACATTAATTATGCTCCCAGGCTGTTTCCGTCCAGTTTTCACATTTATAACGAGGGATTCCTTCATCTGCCTCGTGATGTCTTGCTGAAGGATTTGTTTTATCCCAGAATTTCTCTGGAAGGAATGATCAGCGGAATGGATAACCTGACGATCGGTGGAGGTGCAGAATTCGTGGTGACAGCTGAGGTATTCTCCATGGTGTTTTAATATGTTAATACCTTCGAAAAGAGCACTGAAAATGGATGAGTCGGTCAGTCAGTTCGTCAGTCAGTCTGTTAGTCAGCCAGTCAGTCGGTCGGTCTGTCATTCGGTCGGTCCCTCCGTCTCACAGGACACAGGGTTGGTCGGTCGGTCGGTCAGTCACTCGGTCAATTGTTTGGTCAGTCAGTCTGTCAGTCAGCGAAATGCCACCCAAAATTTAAATTCTCTTTGCAGCAGCCATCTCACCTTTTTCCAGCTAAACCAAAATCAAATTAAGTGTTTACTTCCCAACAGACATAGCACCACGGATTCTATGGAAACTGGTCCCATCAGTTATCGAATTCATCAATCACATGGTCATTGCTAAACATCTTTCAGCCTTTAAAACAATCAGTCAGTCAGTCAGTCAGTCAGTCAGTCAGTCATTTTACTGGCAAAACTATTCGCCAGATTCACCAGACGGACAGACATGTGGCAGACAGCCAATTGGTCAGTCGACTTATCAGTTTCATTCCGCCAGGCAGGTGGTTATTCCAATTGTTATAGATTGCACGCCGGCAATCAGTATACGAGATGACTTGAAACACGTTTTCTTTAGTAGGCAGTATTATCCAGTAATACGACGATGGTCACATAGCTACTTCTCTTCGTACCATATTTCAGGGTCAAACGGAGGGCTTCAGCAAGAAGACTATTAAATTGAACTCCATGACAATCATGAATGGCGCCAAGCTCACAGCTGCTGACAACGTCACAAGTTCGCCGACCGTTAACGTGCTGCTTCGTGAGAGTTTAAGGGTGATGGCAGGGGGTCTGATTCACGGCAAGTGGATTAACATCAGTGCTGGTGATATTGAAGTAGAGGCCTCTGGAGTTATAACTGCAGAGAAGCGAGGATTTGCTGCGAAAATTGGACCTGGGAGGCCATCAGGTAGAGCAGTTCCCTCTTAATTATTATTTTAATGTTCTTGGAGTACAAAGAATAATAATCTGAATAATCACTTGCTCCTTTTCTTGAACACTTCTTTACTCTCATATTTATTCTCATTTCATGTTTTGTTCATTTGCTTACTCATTCGCTCATTAAACTGTGTATCGATTTATTCTTCATTCATTCTTAAGTTCGTTTGTCAATTTTTTCATTTCCACGTGTGCGTTGTTTCCACCAACTCTTTTAGACAAAATGTAAAACACTGGGGATGGCACTTTTATTAACCTTAATCCATTTTAACCCCATAATCATTTTAACATATTTTAAATTTCTGTAGAAACTGCTGGTGCTGGACATGGTGGTCGCGGAGGGAATGGAAACTCGGGTTCAGCCCCTGGACAGTCGTATGGCTCTCTTTACCAGCCTCTCTCTCATGGAAGTGGTAGCACGTTCGGAGCTGGGGGAGGGGTGATCAGGTTGGCCGCAAGGGGAGCAGTAACTATAGATGGCTTGGTCGGTGCAAACGGCGCGAGTGCTCAAAACCAATCGACTGGAGGAGCGAGTGGAGGAAGCATATGGATTTCGTCAAAGTACTTCAAAGGAAATGGGATTGTTCGAGCATCAGGTGGAAGCGGATTATTTGGCACCAGCGGTGGAGGAGGCGGTGGACGAATCTCCGTCGATTTTGAGAACCGGACCTTCAGTGGAAAGATAGAAACCTTTGGCGGACGAGGTAGCAAAGAATCTGGCGGTGCTGGAACTGCGTATCTTCACAACAAGTTCCAAGATAATAGGCAACTCATCGTGGATAATAACAACATAGGTTCTCCTTTAACAGATGACATCATAGACATGAATTATGATGGAGGGCGAACGTGGTTGACGCCGGAACCCAACACCGTGGTGATGAAGTTTGACGAGGTTGATATTCGGGGCCAGTCACAACTCGCTGTGCTCACAACTCCGATTGAGTCGCCTGTTCGGTGGGACATCGGCGGAATTCGCGGCGACCGTTCGGGCATTCTGCACGTCCGAGCCAATCAGGAGTTGAAAATGACATTATCTGACGGCCAGGGTCAAGAACCAGAGCTCCTGTGGGGTGTCAATGTGTATCCCAGGGGTGACTTGAAATTGCCGCATAACCTCGTTGTTGACGGAATTAAAATGATTGTTGCCGGAAGTCTGAGTGGTGCTCAGAATGTGACCGTGGGAAATAAAGGAAAACTTATACTGAGGCGAGTAGACCATACTGTATCTGTATTGTAATGCTGTAACCATATTAAGCTGAAGTCTAACGAGGATAAGAGTTAACGGAAGTTTATAACTCTCGCTTTCCCTCGGCCTGCAATTCTCGTGCACTCTCGAAAGTTTGGATCTGATCAATTATTAACCAGAATCGATGAAATTTCGAACTCCCGCTTTCGTTTGGCCTCTAGCTCTCATGAACCCTCATTAACTCTCGTGTTCTCAACGAGTATTAACTTTCGTCGACTCTCTGTTAGCGCTTTGCAGCTTTAACGTAGTGGAACTCGTGGGGAATATAGTTGCATTTGGAAAAGACTGGAAAGATGTTCTCTTCAAGAACGGCCTGAAACCTTGTACAGCATAATAAACCAAGAATTTTGGCTTGATAGGTAGTACACCTACTGAAAAATTCCGAGATCTGGCAGACGCAGCGCGCCGACTTTTTAACATGACGCGTGGCGAATGATTTTCAATTGCGCTTGGGAGACTATCTTTCAGTGAGAAGTAAGACTTCGAAAAGCACTATCTAAACGGAACCTTTTTTCTTTTTAATTTGTAGGCAACTTATTGCTCCAAATAACCAAACCTCCAGAGACTTGAAATTTGATGACATCGAGATTCAGGGAGGTGGCCGAGTGGAAATACAGAGCGACAAGGAAGGACTGTCAATTACTTGTCGACGTTTATGGATACGTAGTGGTGCGATTCTAACAGCCGACCGTCTATCAGTTGCCTGTGACTCTGTAACAATTGAGCAATCAGGGATTATAGACCTCAACTACAAGGTAAGTTGGTTGTTGGACACTGGGCTCGAGTATTGTTAAGAATTTGTTTCATCGAGAGATTAGATATGTAATAACTTGCACGTTATTTATGAAACGCATTTAGCCACAAGTTTGCGGATGCAATTGGCTCTGACTGTGTAGTAGTGAAGCTTTTATTGTTCATTCCTTGACGTGAAAACCTTGCGATTTTTTGTTGGGAAAGCAAACTACATTTGGAGAAATTCCCGTCGTGTTACTGCGATTAAAAAGTTCTTATTTCAACTACTGTTTTTTTTTTATTATACGTTTGTACGCTTTTTCGAAGTCAGACGAATACCAAGAATTGTTCTTTTTTTTTAAACAGCAAAAAATGTACTTCAATTCCATCTACGTAGCCTCGTCTTGATATGGTGCTATTCTCTCTTAACAACTTCGTTTACAAAACGAGCCAACAGACGTTTGCGACATAAAATGAAATGAGCTTTATCATTTCCCTTTGCAAAATATTGCACATTATACGATCACTGCTTGTTAGTTCAACCTCTCATTGTGGACGCTTCTCTACAGCGGAATTCCTACGCTCTACCTCCTTAGTACGCCACCGCTAAAATAGTGTCCGTATGATGTTAAGGAGCTTTGGCTGTGTTTTTCTGGCTGCTGTGATTATCTTTGGCCGGTCGATTGTGGTGTAGTGGCACCACGACGTAAAGTGCCTTTATGCGAACCTTGCCTTAACTAGAGGATACAAGTATAATGTTGATGTAGGGCTCTTAAGAGAGGTGTCGCCTTACTCGTGGTTACAAAGTTTGTTGTGTTCGTGCAAGGCCGCAACCAACGCTGGGAGTCCCGTTGTGACATGCGTTCAACTAGTTTCCATTAATAAATAGATAGTTGGTAAAGGTAACGTTCGGTCATGTTGGGAGCAGATCGAGTGCGGTTTTCTTATATTTCGTTTCTTCCTTTATTTCTTTGCAGGCCGTCGTGGCTGGGCCTGGTCCAGGAGTTGGACAATCCCACTACGATGGATCGTCAGGAGCAGGACATGGTGGGAGGGGAGGGAGAGGTAAATCTCAAACCCGCACCGGGGCATTCTACGGAGACTTTACAAGGCCTCAGGCATTCGGTAGCTCAGGTGGTGGAGGAAGCGGCGATTCCGTGGCAACCGGCGGTGGTGTTTTGCACATAATAGCACGGGAGAAGATTATTCACGACGGACAAATTACGGTCAATGGAAAAGATGCTGTGAAGAATTCCGATTATGGTGGGGGTAGTGGTGGTAGCGTTTTCATTGAAGCAGGAGGTTTCGATGGATCTGGCGTTATTCAAGTGAAGGGAGGCGCTGGTGGAGACAATGGTGGAGGTGGAGGTAGCGGCGGAAGATTTGCTGTGCATTATAACTCGTCTTTCTTCTCTGGAACCATCTCTGCTTACGGAGGAAGCTCAAGCATCGAAACAGGAGCGGCTGGGACGATTTACAAGAAACACGTACAAACGGGATTCAGTGTTCTTGAGGTTTACAATCTTGGCAAGAAGCCATCGAAGGAAGAGATAGATGATTACACTGATTTAAGAAGTGATAGTGCACGAACATGGTTGACTTTAAGTACAGGCTCGCTGGTACCAGTTGTGTTAGATGATGTTGTCCTGGGGGCTGCGATTTATGAGGGAATTACTATTGACGAAGTAAGGTTGGGTGGATCGGCGCATCTTGCAATTGAGCTTGACAGCTCTAACATTCGCCTGCACACGTTTAGAAAGTTCTATGGTACTTTTGAAGGAAACAGTTTTGGTTTTATCCACGTTGGACCCCGCCAGCTTCTTACGATACCTGACACTGACTATTACATCCCAGTCAACTTGAGGATTTACCGATCAGGATACATCAAACTACCCAACAGGGTCATGCTCCATAAGAACTCGTTGTCTCTGAACGCCGGATATCTCATCGGTGTTACAGATCTGACAATATCCCAATGCAAAGTCACTTTTGGAGTCGACTCTGGAGCACTTAACACGGGTGCTCTAAAAGCGATGCAATTCACGTTCCAAACTGTGACACTTATGAGCCAAGGGACCTTAGAGATGGCTTCAATTGATGCAAAGTACTCGCTGAGTATTAAATCTCTTGTCATCAATTCGGGCGGTGAATTAATCGGACGAAATCTGACTGTTATTGCTACATCTGTGTCAGTTGACGAGTCGGGAAAAATTAGCTTGGATGGTCAAGGGGAGAGGTGTCCAAGCACGGATGTCCACCTCGCTGGCTCGGGAGGCAGTCATGCAGGTTATCTTACTATTTTTTTTTAATTCAGTGCTAAGCCAAGACTTCATCTGAATCGTTATTTAGGTAGTTGTGGGGTACATTTTTAGTGACGATAGTCATTTACACGACGTCCTCATAAAGGCTGCGGAAGAAAATTCATATTAGCCGAACATACATGTGCTATATATTTCGCGTGCACATGCAGTGTTGCGTTTTCAACATAGTCTTAGCGATATAACGAACGAAGCCTGACATCATGGTACCATGTTTTCAAGTGTAATGACGCAAGTCTTCAAAAGAAGTAGTAATGAGGTAAGTTTGGGGTAAGCTCATATGAACTGCAGGAGCAAAAAGTTGCTGAATAACTGTGATGATGTCTACTATAGTGCAAAAGATGTACTTTTGTCAGAAGTGAAAATCTCATCATTGGTTTGACGTATCGTGCTAGTTATATGGGTGTTAGTCCAAAATTCCTTTGCTAGAAACTATCCAGTTTTGCATTCTTGTCACTTTCTTGTTTTTCGTTATACCACCGAGCAGGCTATGGAGGAGTTGGATTTGGAGGCAGGCGAAAAGAACCGTTTGATTCAGTGTTTCTACCTACTTCTTTTGGCAAAGCCGGGTATGCTGGACGGTCTGATTCAAGTTGCACCAGCGGCTATGGAGGCGGATTTCTGAATCTGACTGTCAGTGGCACACTGCAAATTGATGGAGAAGTTTCTTCCAGGTAGACTATGGCTAATACAAAAAGAGGCCAGTTACTCACTACGAACATCAGACGTTCAGCGGTTCAGCCCAGTCAGTCTTAATTTAAACGTCTGTGTCGTATTCTTAACTTGATACATTTAACACCTTAAGCCGCAATAGTAACAATATCTAACTTCTCCTCACAATATCCCTGCATGATCAAACATACGGTCACGTGAACGAAGGAAATGATCACCAAAGATAAGATGTCGTGGCGTTGAAAAACACTTTCCCAACATACGCCATAAGAAATATATGAAGCCTAGTAAATCGCAGGTTGGTTTTGGGGCTTAAAGGGGTAATTATAAAAAGGGAAAGCTACACCACCATGCAGGTTCCGTACATTTATATGAAGCTGGCATTTTGAAATGCTGGTCTTTGTTAATAAGGAGGTGTAGGGAGAAAAACCAAAGGACATGAATAAAACTCCTCAGAGCGAGGATAAGAACTGCCAACAGATATCATGACACTGGCCGCGGGATTCTTACGTGGGCTACATTAATGAGAGGTGACTTGTCTCACCGCTCCGTCATCATTGCTTCACTTAATCTCTTTCAAGTAAAGTGTATTAACGAGATTTAGCGAACTAAGTTGATCGTCCAGTTGAGTGTAGTCCTAAGAAAGACTGTTTCTGGTGATATTGACTGATGTTTCAACAACCTGAGCGGAGGTTATCATCGGAGTCACTTGACTGCGTCATCATTACTTCACTTAAACTCTTTCAAGTAAGGTGTATAAACGAGATTTAGCGAACTAAATCGTTGAAGTATGATCGTCCGGGTGAGTGTAGTCCTGAGAAGGACTGTTTGTGATGACATTGACTGACGTTTCGACAACCTGAGTGGAAGTCATCATCGGAGTCCCTACACTCACCCGGAAGATCATACTTCACTAAGTTATGATGTGGCTCCTAGGTTCAAACCAGTAACACCACTTAGCGAACTGTTAAGGAGGATTTGAAAACAACTATCAAAAGTACAATCACTAGTTTCTTCAAATAGTTATAAGCATCATAAAAGCCATTGGGCTGTCCAAACTATTTCAAGTTGGATATAACATTATTCAATTGCCGCTTTTTTGTCTTTAACAGAGGCGGTAATTCTAAAAGTTTGGAAAGTGGAGGTGGTGCTGGGGGCAGTGTGTTTATCAATGCTAGCGTCATCGAAGGCACAGGCTCCTTTGATGTTCATGGCGGTGACGGCGGAGCCTCGTCGGGTGGAGGTGGAAGCGGTGGTATAGCAGCGATTTATTACAAGACATCGTCACGTTACTTTTCATACACGCTTCATGGCGGTAGCGGAAAGAAGATCGGAGCTTCCGGGTTCCTGTACTTGAAGAAGACGCAGAATCAGCTAGAACACTCAGAACTGATCTTAGAGGGAAGCGATGCTTTAGCTCTTGAATCGCCCAGCTTGCTTGTTTGTGATCCACAGCAAATTGATTACACTTTTGACGAGATAAAGCTTTTGAAATCCAGTACTTTATCAATGGTTTCTTGCTCCCCTGGAAGTCCCATGACCTTGATAACTAAGAGAATCACTGGTGACAAGTCGGCATGGCTCGTCATTAAACCAGATCACGATGTTTACATTGGTGTGACAGGTGTAATTTTGCCCACAATGGAACTCCAATTTAATGCAGACATCAAAGATGGTGGAACGCTGTCTGTGCCGCCAACTTTCTTTATTGCCAGTGATAGCCAGATCACCCTTGCTGGCAGCCTTGTTGGAATATCAGATCTGATCATCGCCAAGAAAGGAAAATTAGTCCTCAAATATCCTGGACATACTGGATTCAGGCAAACCCCACAACAAGTATCCACCGTACGGTTTTCGACCGTACGTATTAAAGATGAGGGCAGCATGACAACAACCTCGCCAAACAAGGTGCAACTTGAGACAAGTGCTTTGATGCAGCTTGACTATGGTGCAGTTTTCGGACCTGACATTCCTGTTTCATATGAAAAACGAGTGGATCACACCAGTGGACCTTCTTTAAATAGACAGGACTGTCCACATGGTTACGAGGTCGTCGCAGTGGCATCGAAGACTTTGTACAACCCCTGCGGCGTGGGAAAGCATATTTACAACAAGAGGAACGAGTCATACTTAGTTTTCAAAAACGTCTCCGTCGATATTCCTGTAAACAAAACCATTTTCAAGAACGTCTCAGAGGTTATCTCTGTAAACAAAACCATTTTCAAGAACGTCTCGGTCGTTATCACTGTAAATAAAACCATCTACTACATTATAAACGAGACACATTATAACGTTACTTACTACATCGCCTGTGATTACGATAACTTCACTCTTCTTTCCGGCCAGTCATGCAGCTTTGCACCAGGTAACTACAAGTACAGCTCGCTAGAGATACGAGGAGGCGCCACAATGAATATTGAGCCAGGAAATAATAGAAGTCACATAACTACTTTGACTGTCTCTAAACTGATCATTTACTCGAGTGGATCAATTGTTGCAAAGAAATCAAGCTTTGCTAATGCAATCCCTGCGTCCTCTGGAAACGGTGGTAGCTATGGTGGGCTTGGTGGAGGTGACACCGACGACAAATCCCTTTACGGTAACATTTCATTTCCTACTGATTACGGATCTACTGGGGGAGGCAGCAGTCAAAATAATGGAGGGGGAGGCGGCGTTGTAATCCTTAGGACAGGAGATCTAATTCATGACGGACTTATTGATGCTAGTGGTGGACAGGGTTCTTCAGGAAGTGGTGGCGGAGGTGGAGGGAGCATCCAAGTAACAACTGGTTATCTCAAAGGATCTGGTACCTTCAGGGCGAGTGGTGGGGATGCAAGCTCCCCAGCTGGAGGTGGTGGCGGAGGACGAATTGGAATAACAGTTCTTAAGGGGCAAAGTGAATTTCGTGGGCTTTACGATGCTACTGGTGGCAATGGAAATAAAGTGGGCGCCTCAGGAACTGTTGTTATACGTGACTTGAGACAAGGAAATTTTTATGAAACGCTTATTCTCTGGAACAAAGTTACTGGATACCCGCCAGCTCGTATGCCAGGTTCTTCCTTGTCCTACTCCTTTGATGAAATGCGTTTAGAAAAACATGGAACATTTTTATCAACGACGCAGGCACTGACTATCAAGAGCTTTGTTACAGATGGAACTGGCAAGCTCACTGTGTCGAGTGGCAGTCGAATGGACATTCTTAGCCTTCCACCATTATCTAGAAAATTTGCTTGTGACCTTAACGTCCAGGCTAGCGGCTCCTTGTATTTTCATGTCCAACCAATTTTTGTAGGTCCCAGTTCACCTGCTGTTGTAGTAAGCGGGTTTTTGGATGCAAAACAACCAGTAATTGGCAAAGGCAAGGTCTTAAAAGTGACATCAACAGGAGAACTTAGATCCACCGACTTAAAGCTTCTTAAGGGTGCTGCTGTACAAGTAGATGCTGGGGGCTCAATCAAGAAAAGCTTCTGGCACATGCAGCTTCATCTTGATTCCCTACTACTGGATACAAATGCACAGCTGACCTTTGCTCAGGGAAATGTCATTCTAAAAGCGGACTTGGTGCATCTTAGCCAGGGAGCTACCATTACGTCGGAAGCAAGTATGAAACTTCTGAACATCACTGCCTCTTATATGGTTGTGGATAACCAGGCTAGGATTACGTGTGACGTTGGAGGTTTCCTTGGTGGTCCGGGCGAAGCTCAAAGCTCTGGCAGCGGGAGTGGCCATGGAGGAGAAGGTGGCGGACCCCAGGGAGGGGCATCGTATGGATCTGTATTTGTACCCCAACATTATGGCAGTGGGAAAAGCTCCCGTGGCGGTGGAATCATTTACATGAGCATCGAGGGAATATTGGATTTGTACGGAACCATCAGTGCCAATGGCGCCGATCATTCGAGTGGTGGGGCCAGTGGAGGCAGTGTGTTACTACGGGCAGGAACTTTAACTGGTCATGGTTCCATTGTGTCAAATGGGGGCGCAGGACTTGGGTCCACAGCTGGTGGCTCAGGAGGCCGCGTTGCGCTGTATATTAGAGATAAGTCCCCTTTCACAGGAACAGTCACAGCTTATGGAGGGTGCGGGTCTGCATGTGGAGCAGCTGGGACGATATTCATCCGTGAGTATGTCGTTGGGCTTCCTCTTAATTCTACAATCGTGGACAATGGAAACAGACAAACCGAAGCGAACACAATTGTTATGCATGAACAGAAAGTCTCGTACACAATGCGGCTCTTGAAACTTGTAAATGGCGCTAGGCTTGAAGTAGCAAAAGTACCGAATGCAGAAATGAAGATTGCGATTCAGAATCTTGAGGGTGACGGAAGTGGAAGCCTTCACGTACATCGCAACCAAACTCTTACACTAGGAGCTGGCAAAGCTGTGACAACACGACCGTTTATGTTCCCTTGGGCGATGATCGTGGATGAAGGAGCAACGTTGAATCTCGCCCCAGTTCTGTTCATAACAAGAACTGCCGTTTCACCTTCCCTTTACTTAGCTGGAAAACTAACCGGTGGACAAGAGGTGAATGTTGGTCAGGATGCCTCTGTAGTTGTTGCAAAAACTGGAATCATTGGAACATTTGCCAACACGCCTGGGACATACTCTTTCCGCTCACTAAAAGTGTCAAGCGGAGGACGCATTAAGTTTGAGGTAGACAATAGTGCCAAAGTGCCTGTGGAGGTCAGATCAGTGTCTATTGATGTAGGGTTTGGAGGATCTTTAGAAGGAAGATACCTTAAAGTGAGAACTCCACTACTGAACGTTGCTTTTAACGGTATTCTGCGGGCGGATGGATTAGGTAATCCTCCGGGAGTTGGTACTGGTGCAGGCAGTCCTTCGTCGTTTACGGGAGGCGGTTACGGAGGGTGTGGTGGTGGCAATATCATCGAAAAATGTATCGTTTACGGTTCCTTGTATAAAGCAACAGAGTTCGGCAGTGGGGGTGGTACATCACAAGCCCAGAGTAGCAGTTACGGTACTGGAGGTGGCATAATCGATGTGGAAGCTTCCGTTTTGGTTGTTGATGGTGTCATATCTTCAAACGGTCAAAGTGCAAACAGCATGAACACAGGGGGAGGTAGTGGAGGAAGCGTGGATATTTCTGTTACAGAGAGGTTTAGTGGCCGTGGACGCATTGATGCTGAAGGAGGTGATGCAGTTGGCAGTGTGACGGGTGCTGGTGGGGGTGGTCGCGTCTCTATACTCATAACAGGCGACGACAGATTTAGCGGCTCGTTCAGCGCTCGAGGAGGTAACTCTCAAGTGAAAAGTGGATCACCAGGAACTGTGTACATCGAGGTGGGCAAAACAGCGCTTCGTACGAAAAAGCTTTATCTTGATAATACCGGTATAACTTCAACCTCCTCTCTACCGGTGTCACTCAATCAAACATCTGTCGCTTTCTATGATTTTCAAGAGCTCCGCTTAAATGGTAAGGTGACGTTACACTTAGAAAAGAACATGGAAGTGGGCAAGCTGCTGACGGACTCCAGCAGTATGATTTATGTTAAAGATAATGTTGTATTCACCGCCGAGCCAAATTCCAAGTATTTACAACCTTATTGCAGCTTTCATGTTGACCCTGATGGCGAGATCCGTATTCCAGATGAAGTGATGTTTTTAGGAAGTAACAACGTTTTTAAGGGGACATTGACTGGAATCCTGGACATGATAATCGGCGAGAATAGAAGAGCTAGTTTGTCGTCTTCAGCTCGCACAGCTCGTTATATCGATGGACAGTACACCTTCATTACAAACCGAGGTGAATACAGGTTTTCCTCGCTGAGAATAAAGAATGGTGCGTTTTTCACTTTTGAGGATTCAAAATTAAAGAGAGTCCCTCTGACAGTTGGAGGGCTTGAACTGAACTTTGGCGCGATATTACAAGCAAGCTGGCTTGACATCCAGGCCTCTGATGTCATTGTACACTCTGGAGCGGTCTTAGATCTATCTGCGCAAGGACATGATAGTGAGAGAGGGCCTGGGGCAGGAGGGCGATATCAGTCTGTTGGGACTGGAGCAGGGCACGGTGGTTATGGTGGCCTTACCACTGGAAATTTAGGAACTTGGTATGGATCGGCACTTAATCCGAACGGCACCGGCAGTGGGGGAGGTAGCTCAAATTATGGTGCTGGAGGAAAAGGAGGAGGCTATCTCCATTTAACAATCGTTAGAAAGCTACAGCTTGAGGGAACAATAACAGTAGATGGGACGAACGGAGCAGCGACCAACAGTGGCGGAGGAAGTGGCGGATGTATGTGGATCTCAGCAGATGATATTCTGGGGAATGGAAATATCACATCAAGAGGTGGCGATGGAAATGGTGCTGGAGGGGGAGGCAGCGGTGGACGCATCAGCGTCTACTTGCAGAAACCGATGAGTTTTGAAGGCATCTTGGGTGCAGAAGGAGGGAGAGGACAACAGTCTGGCGCTGCAGGCACGCTGTACATTCAAGACAACAATAAGCTCATTCCACGAAAACGTCTTTGGATCAAAAACGTTAAGACGTCCAGTAACAAGCCTCAAACCGTGCTTTATGAAGCAGACATTGTTGATTACCTTTTTGATGAACTTCAGCTGAGGGGTATGTCTCGATTCGAGATCTATAATTTGCGACGAATTTTCCAAACTATACGAGTTACGAACTTTGTTTCCGATGGCGTTGGAGAAATTGCTATCAGGGAAAACCAGACCATGCTAGCAGAGGTTCTTGAGGCAAAAGAGAGCCACTTGACCTTAACAACAAACATCTACGTCGAGAAAGGTGCAAATCTGGTGATGGCTTCGAACTTAACGGTTGATGGCGCAACACTTACTTTGGATGGCAAACTATCAAACGTCAGACATCTTGTCGTTGAGTCAGGAAGCGCTGTTCAGTTTGGAATTACGTCTCAAACTACGCTGATGGAAAACAACCAATTCGTCTTTCAGAGCGATCCGGGAACACAGCAGTTTGCAAGTGTGACGCTTAAGAGTGGCTCTGACTTTGGAGCTCCGTTGAACCTTAAACTCAGTGTTGGAAAGTTGGATATGAAAAGTGGAGTCACTCTCCGCGGAAGATTCGTCGATATAAAATCCAAGACGCTAGTTATTGGTCGCGGTGCTACTCTAACGACTAATAACATCATTGAGGACGAGGGAAGTGTTGGAGGCAGTGGGCGAGCGTCGAGTAGTGGCGGTTCTGGTGGCGGGCATGGAAGTGTTGGTGGAATGGGATACAATGGGTTAGTTGGTGGCAATCCGTATGGCACACTGTACAAGCCAGATCAGCCTGGAAGGCCTGGTGGCGCTGGCAATGCGGCAAACACGGCAGGCAAAGGTGGCGGAGTGATCCGCATCGACACTGATACTTTAGACAACGATGGATATATCACAGCAAATGGTGGCGGTGCATCATCAGGGAGCCGAGCCGGAGGGGGAAGTGGTGGAAGTGTTTATATATCAATAGAAAGTACTTTCTCTGGTACAGGAACAGTTTCTGCTAATGGTGGACGCGGGGATGGCGCTGGAGGGTGTGGTGCTGGTGGGCGTGTCTCGGTACATCTTAATACTCAGTTCGCATACCGTGGAACGTTACACGCACTGGGTGGAATTTCGAGCAACATTGCATCGTCTGGAGGACCCGGCACAGTGTACATCCAAGATATTCGTCACAAATTGTCCTATAATCAGTTGCACATTGACAATCAACGGCAAAGCTGGGAGAAATATGTTACATTGAGCGAAAATAAAACAATCTATCACTTCGATGAACTTCATATAGAACGCAAAGCGTCTTTGCGAATCCTACCAAATTCTAACATCGGGCAGATTTCAACGTTAAGTATAGCAAAACTCTACGGTGATCGCTCTGGTCTCTTACATCTTTATCGAAGCCACAAAGTGGTGATAGAAGTTGTAGAGGCACAACTAACAACCACTAAGACTCCCGTGAACTTGAGAATTGATAACGGTGCTGAAGCGGTCATGGCAACAACTGTTTATATAGTTGGTGATGGCGCTGTAGCTTTACAATGCAACGGAACGTTAAGTGGCATTCGTAACTTGTACATCACTCAAACAAGGGTCATTAAATTTCAAAAAGGCTCCAAGACCTCGAGAGACAATGAACTGCCTGGAACTTTTAAGTTCTCCAATGTGAAGTTGTTCAGTGGTAGTTCGGTAACGATGGAGGATGAAATTGAGATGAAGATAATCGTTGGATTCTTGAATGTGAAGTTCCACGCGGCTCTGGAGGCCCACCACTTAGACATTCTGACTTCTAGCTTGGATGTAGAAACTGGAGGTCTACTTAGTGCCGCTGGCAGCAACAAAGCGCGCCAGGCTGTCCCTTCGAGTGAAGTATCTTCGCTTCCACAAGGAGCAGGGGCTGGTCACGCCAGTAATGGAGGGGCAGGTTACCAGGGAGTGGCTGGAGGTTCCTATTACGGCTCTCTTTACCGACCCAAAGATTCTGGCCGCAAAGGTGGAAGTGGACCAGGGGGTCGCGATCTCGGTGGAAGTGGAGGTGGCTATATTAAAATTGAAGCAGGAACCTTGCTTATCAATGATGGTATCATTACTGCTGAGGGTGCAAGTGCTACAGGTGGAAGCGGTGCAGGTGGTGGAAGTGGAGGAAGTCTGTTATTTACCACCGATACGTTTTTTGGTGAGTTTTATTTTTTCTTCATTTTTGTTTCGTTATACTTGCTTTGATTTTTCCCTTGCTAAGTTCATAATTTGTTCTAATCAATTTGTCAAGAACAAAGCCCAAAACAAGTGCGACTTGGCTAACGTATGTTTTCCCCCGCTTGACAAAGATAACAGGTGTTTGCTTCGCGTTCTCGTCGGTTCTTTGCTTCACTTGATTTCGGTTTGTGTGATTGGCCAGATTATTGAATTTGTTTTCTTTTGACGACAGTCATGATTAAATCACCTTATCGCACTGAATGCATTTTCTATCACAAGGATACCTTGCTAAACGATATTACGATATTTAGCTTCAATACTGAATGAAAATGACTTACCGCATCACTGCACCTGGCGTAAAATTTGCCATCTCTCTTTATAGTCACAGTAGACACTTTCGACAATGCTGACTCTAGCAGCATGTAGGATGCGAGCCACAATTAACATTGTTAATGTGACCTAGCTCGCCCCGAGTCCCCCCCTCTTAACTCAGTGGTTAAAGCATCCGACATCTGTACGGAAGGTCATAGGTTCAACGCCCATCGGGGAATTGGACTTTTCGTCTTCTAGCCCCAAGTTTGTGTGTTTGAAAAATAAATCTTTGCTAGATTTTTCTATCTTTTTATTTATCAAGGAGTTCTTTGATTGTATTTTGCAGCCAAATTATCTCTGATAATTAAACACCCATTACTGCTTATTCTTCAAAGGTTATGGAGAGCTCAACACTAATGGTGGCAATGGAGGCGGGTCCAGTGCTGGGGGTGGCGCAGGTGGCAGGATAGCAATCTATACAAACCAGAACACTTATCGAGGCACTTACCTGGCATTCGGTGGAAGCTCTCTTCCAGGAGCGTATGGAGGACCCGGCACTGTGTTTTTGCAGGACATTCGCTCGAAGAGACCTTTCACACAGCTCAGGTGGGTTCTCTCTCAAGGATTGAAAAGTGTCTTCCTGTTTGGCCGGAATGGTATTTACAGGCATTTATTAATCTTTAACGGACGTACATGTATTACAAAGTTGTAGGTTTTCCTCAATCACAAACGTCCCAGGCTAAAGAAGTAATGGGGAGAAGCCATCAGGAGGCGTAAGAGAGCGGAAGCTAAAAAACACTTGAACAGTCGAAGTCATCGCTGCGGGAAGAAGGGAGAAGCACCAAGCGAAAAATTGGAGGGAAATAAGCGAAAACGGGAATAAAAACTGAAAACCAGCCTATTTATACCCAAATCATACACGACCCTCAATGAATGTCCCAATGGGTAAAAAGGGCCACGAAAATATTAGAATATTTAACCTAGGAGATCGAGGCGAATATAAGTCAAACATTAAGTAATTACCCTAGACAACCCACCAGCATATAGCTTGAGTCAACCTTTATAGCAACGCAAAAGATGGATCAATATGGCTCTTTTCTAAGGATACTCGAGACACCCTGACACAGCAAATTTCAAAACATGTGGGAAATCTTAGAAATTTGCTCAAACAATGTTTGACGAGCTACTTGCATCTTTATCAATATCGGTTGTGCAACTTAACCTTATTCTTCTTCTCAAAGCTTTTGTCAAAGCATTTGAGTTTTAGCCGTTGCAGAAATCTTCGTTGGCCGGAGCTATTGTGTTTTGGTGCATGTTACTAAACCCTCTTTGTTATACATCACTTGGTCATTGGCGCATCGCAACAACAAGAAGTAGCCGAGCAAAGACTGTGGCTGCTTGTACTCTACTCAGTTACTGACTCACTTTTTAGTTTGCTCCCTCGATTGTCACCTTGCTTTTTTAACTTGCCTACTAAAATTTCTTACAGAATCGACAACCTGATGCGATCAGTTAAAGATCCAGTCACAATCGATGAAATCAACATCACTTCCCACAATCTCTCGGAGGTGCATTTGTTCCGAAGAGCGGCACTTAACATGGCCGTGCGTCATGAGAGAACGGTGTTGAAAATGGCGCGATTGTTTGGAGATCGCACGGGTCTTCTTCATTCCCGCGCTAACCAAACAATTTACCTGGAGGCCTCTAATACCGAACACAGTGTCTCCAAACCCGCGGTGAACTTGAGAGTTGACAAGGACGCCGAGATGGTATTTGGCGCGTCGTTGTATGTCATCGGTGAAGGTGCGAAGGGAACTGGTCAAATAGCCGGTGATTCTTCCTTCACGCTCGATGGGAGAATGATAGATGTCACACACTTATTTGTCACCAAGCGTTTGAAGGTACGATTTCACTCGCATGCTCACTCAGCTGACATTCATAATGGAACACTCGTTGTTGCGGCTCCAGGCACTTTTGTGCTAGCCACATTTGAGATTCAAGATGGCTCGGAGGTGTATTTCCCTGATTTCCGTGGAATGCAGTGCGAAGTTGGCCTTCTTCACATGAAATACGGCTCCGTTATTGTCGCAGATACATATCGTGTTAGCATCACGTCCCTTCTTCTTGAAACCGGAAGCAGAATCACAGCCTCTGGTAAAGATCGCCCAAGTTCTTATGACGCTTCTGCTCTACCAAGTTCCTGTCGGGGTTCCGGTGGAAGTTACGGCAGTAAAGGAGGCAAAGGTAAACCTTTTCATTTCAATATCAGTGTACTGTTACCTTTCTTTATACTTAGTGTGAAAACATTAAAATAATCAAGTGTATAAACTGCAGATGAAACAAAATTTCATGACGACCGTCGCAGTTCAGGTTCTTCTTTTCAACTGCTTAAGTTGATATCTTCACTGCGATGGTCGTCATCGTCTCTGAAGTTTATTCTTCCGACTTTGAGGCTTGGTGGTATTTAATTAATTGCGAATATGAGGGTGGATAAGAAGTCTTCAGTAATCTTGTTACGTTTTTCGTCAGGACACAGCGGCATCAACGAGCTTCCTTCCCACGGCAGTCTTTTCACACCTGACCGATACGGCACCGCTGGTTGCCGTGGTAACAGTAATGGCGGCAAAGGCGGTGGGCTGATCTTCATGGATATAGGAGATGACCTCTATGTCGACGGCACCATAGCTAGTGAAGGACAGGATGCATCTAACGGAGCGAACGCTGGAGGAGGCAGTGGAGGAAGCGTCTGGATAAAATGCGGTCGATTCAGTGGGCACGGCTTAATCACTGTTAATGGCGGTGCAGGAGATGGTGTTAGCTCGGGTGGTGGATCAGGTGGGCGCATTGCTATTGACACACCAACGGAGAATAAGTATCTTGGGAAATACACTGCTATTGGTGGAGAAGCAGGAGACCAGGCCAAAGACACCACTCAATACGCCGGGGGTCCAGGCACAGTGTATCTAAAAGACGCGCGAAATCAGTACGCTCACACGCAGCTCCGGTTAGACAACAAAGGAAGAACATGGGAACATTACGTTACTCTTAATGAAAGCTTAAAGTCTTACACCTTTGATGAGGTCCATCTCGTGCGAAAGGCATCTATTCACTTGGTTCCAGATGGCAAGCGTTTGAACTTGACCGTGCACAAGGTGGAAGGCGATAGAACTGGGCTGATTCACGTGCACGCCAATCAAACTCTCAAAGCCGAATTCTTAGATGCAGTGTACACCATCACACGAACGCATGCTAATTTTATACTCGACAGAGACTCCAACGCCATCATGGCAACGTCCGTGCATATCGTTGGACGTGGTGATGTAGCCTTTGAATGGAACGGTCGCCTAATCAACGTGCAGCACTTTTATGTGGCGTACGAACGCAAGATTAAGATTGGGTTTTATGCGCACACTGCTGGTACCGCGGCTGGAAAATATCGCTTTATTGATGACTACGGCACGTTTCACTTCTCTACACTGGAATTTGGAAGTGGCACCGTGATACATTATCCTCCACCGATGGGAGTTCGTTTCATCGTCAGTCTTTTGGTATGTATACGTGTATAATAAAAGCGTAGATATGTCCTGCAATAGAATACATTAGAGCCCTTGTATGTGACTCTTGTGAAATGAGAACCACAGCTAGCCAGTCAAGACTTACATAGATAGCAAATTAAACCTGCAAAACAACGTAACATGCTTAAACGAAAGCCGTGATTTAGTTTTTGTTGATGAACGGTCCAAAACAATGTTTTTTTTTCGTCTTAGTTAAGGATCGCTGTACACCTTCCTGTTAGCACAACCTATAAAGCCGCAACGGATGTATACGTACGGTGACATACTCCGGTCTCTAAGTGCCATCTTAATAAGACCCCCATAAAAGTCCGTTTTCAGTCAAACACTGCCGGTTAAGAATCCCTCGAAATTTATCCTCCTTTGTGAAATACGGTTTGAATCCGCTGTCAGTCAAACATCGCATTAAGAATCTCGTAATCACGTAATCAACCAAATCCCTTCAGCGACCACCTTCGTGAAATCCCGTTTAAATCTGTCTTCAATCAAAAGCTACAAAACGACCAACCTTTAATTTCTCTATCCTAGGAGAGGTCACTTACGGGAGATATTGAAATATAGAAAATAAGACTCTTCAGGTACTTTTGCGATCATTTCTCCCTAAAAGGCACGTGGTCCTATGATATGCATAAGCCTCGGCAAGGAGGATCTTGGCAACTACACTGACCATGCTGACCACATGAAATTCATCAGTGACCTAAAAGTAACTAGTTATTGTTTACTTATCGCATAACTTGTTGATTTATCATAAACTTAAAGTGTTTTTGTTGTTTGTTTCCATCTTGCAGGATATCAAGTTCAATTCCTATTTTACAGCAGAATTCTTTGAAATAGAAGCCACTGATTTTTACCTCGAGCCAGACGCTAAGCTGGACTGTGCCGGGAGAGGATTCAAAAGCAAGACAGCGGGATCCGGACGGGACTCTTCCTCAGGGGGCTCAGGTGCAGGACACGGAACCCCAGGCGGTGACGGAGGCGCTGTTAGCGGAGGCGAGGAAGTAGGATCTGTGTATGAACCTGTACTTCCTGGTGCCAGAGGAGGTACAGGCAATGCGGGCGTGGCTGGTAGTAGAGGAGGGGGTCGGGTGCGTGTAGTGGTCGGGTTTGCCTTCAGATTGGATGGAATTATTACTGTTGATGGCGACAACGCCCCTGCGAATTCAGGTAAGTAAAAAAGACATGATTTCCATGTCCCCTTTATCTACAAATGAGATCACCAGGCCAACTGTCTCTCTACACCTAGTCGTATAAAAGGCTACAAGCGAACCATTAGAAAAACGCAGTAAAAAGTAGGGAGACGTGACCCTTTGATCTACAATGTACCAAAATCGCATTACGTGGAGGAAGAGAGGAGTAATGTTACAAAAAACCGGAAGCACTGGCTCCGGCCAATCTTGCACAAGGGCCTAATCCTAATAGTAACTTTTGCCTTGCCTTGACATTATTGCAGAGGCAAATTAGTTGATTTTGAGCGATTTTATAGTGTTATATAGGCTCATAAATAGAGTTATCTATGTTCTACTCATGTTGTCGCTGATTCTTGAATTATACAGGAAGTGGAGCTGGAAGTGGCGGAAGTGTCTGGATCACAACTGGCTACCTTCGTGGCCACGGCTCTATATATGCACGCGGAGGGACTGGAAACACATACAATTCGGCTATTGGTGGATGTGGCTCAGGAGGACGAATTGCAGTTCATGTGACTATAAAGGACGAATACAGAGGTGGATTTCATGCCTTGGGCGGTGTAACAGCGGGAACTCAACACGGCGGGTCTGGCACTGTGTACATAGAGGAAGTGCGAGGGGAATACTTATTCAGACGATTGTATATTGACAACCAGAATGCAAATCCACCGAAAGTGTTTCTTCTGGACGAGATGAATCCTAAAACCTTGAGGAGGAACGCCACAGAGGAAAATGGTGCAGAGTTTGGGTTTGATGAACTGATGCTACAAGGAGATGTAAGTTGAGAGGTGTAAACGTTTCTAAAGCACCATGTTCCAACGACACGCTGCAAGCAGTTGTCCTTTTTCCTCAGATCCTACGTGCGACAGAAAATGTGTAAATTATGTAAATCAACGATAAAAACGAGGAGGAATTAGGGAGAGAGAGATCTTCTTGCGCTAAGAAATTAGGAGAAGGAGACCGCTCGCAGTGTATTGCCACGAGAAATAGCAAGCATTACATTGCCTTTGCAGTTTTCTGTGAAGCCGTTATGATGTTTATGTTTAGTTTCAAGTGACATCTAAATGTATTACAAATTCATCCATTTGTCTTCCATTTTTCAGGCTGTGTTCCGAATTGCAGACATGGGATTAAACAAACGTCCATCAATCTCCGTTGTTACTGTCCTTGGCGATGGTTCCTCTGTTCTTCATGTCAGGAAAAACCAAACCTTCTTCATCGAATACCAGGAGTTCACGAGAAGAAGGTCCTTCCCTCCGGTGAATTTCAAGGTGGATTACTCTGGTGAGGTAATGCTGGTTTCTGATGTCCATGTTACCGGGAAGAAAAACCCCGCGTTTGAACTTGAAGGGAGAATTTCTGGTGTCTCTAACCTGACACTGACGGAAGGACGCGTCTTCTTAGGTACGTTTTGAACTTCAAAGAGTACCCATGATAGAAAAAGGAAAAATCTAACTTCATTTCGCGCCATATTTTAAAACTTAGAGCTCAGTAGATTTCTTTCAAATCGTCATTCGCAAGGATTTTATCCGCAGATTAGCTACAAATGGATAGCGCTTGGTAGCTCTCTTTTGAATGTTTATAGTTCATGTTTTTACACGCAGACTCAAACGTTAAAACCACTTTGTACAGCATAAAAAGTAGCAACACAACAAAAACCGCCCAAATTCTTTTATCTTTAGGATTCCAAGTGAATTCAAACCTCATGATATGATTTGAAAAACCTTGATTTTTGTGCCGTGTCTAAGGGTTTAAAACCGCACCTCAGCTGAATCACACGAATTACAAGGGAAAAAATCTTGGACAAAACTGACTCGCAGCATGCTTAGGGTACATATCGATAAGAGTATATAAAGGTACATAATGAATAGTGATGTTTTATTCCCAGCCGGAGAAAACATCAGCAGCGCACTGCTAAAGAATAAAGAGTACATTGAAACGCCAATTGATGGTAAACTGACTTTTGGAGTCTTCATAATGGAAGCGACCTCTCAGCTGCGTTTCGCTAAGCACATGAAACTTGATGTCAGTACGCTTTACATGCGTCAGAAAGCCACTATCTCAGCGGATACAATTGACATGGCCTTAAATGAAGCACACCTCGAAGGAAGCTCACGTATTACTTCATCTGAAAAGGGCCCCAAGGCACAGCAGGGTCCTGAACCCGGATCTTATGTTGGTAGCGCGGGGTCTGGTGCCGGTCATGGTGGACAGGGCGGTCCGGGCGGTCCGAGAAGCACAGTCGCTGGGGGTTCTGGGTATGGCTCATATGTGTACCCAGTGCATCCTGGGAGTGGTGGAGGTGGAAGTAATGGAGGAGCGGGAGGAAGCACAACTAAGGTAAAACAACGAGTTTCCGTTGGTGGTTTTTCTTAACCCATTTTAACCTTCCTCTACACATGTATGTCTCTGTCCATTTTGATAAGAAAAGGGGAATTCAAAGAGTGTTTTGTGCACACGTACGCATTTTCATTCGTTTTCGCTAGAAACGACCTGATGGTCATTCGTCATCGAGACCATCCGCTTTCAAATAAAAACGATAATGTGTAAATGTGTAATAATAAGAAATGTAGAATTATGTGTAGATCATCGCAGTGAAGGTGTTTCAACCTAAGCGGTTGAAAAGAAGAAACCTGAAAAAATTCAGGCTTGAACGGGAATCGAACCCATGACCTCTGCGTTACCGGTGCAGC
>Ga0126336_10000055_pt1 | contig 26205 bp, 16 predicted proteins | sample SidCmetagenome_FD_92530 | JGI IMG/M metagenome (GOLD analysis project Ga0126336, IMG submission 92530) | Coral microbial communities from El Islote,Puerto Morelos, Mexico - Siderastrea C C metagenome | ecosystem: Host-associated > Invertebrates > Cnidaria > Coral | place: El Islote,Puerto... | reverse complement strand
CATTATACTGAAGACTCAAATTAAAGTGAGCAAAAGAATCCGACAGTCTCGATACTCTCTTTACCATTCTTAAGCTCAGGGTCGTCTGGCTCGCTTAGGCGGCGGCACCTGGGCACGGGAGCTCTCTTTTTCGCTTTTCCTTATTCCTGCGCACCTTTTTACTCTCTGAAAGCCTGAAACAGACTAATGTCATCGAAACGTAACAAACCACAGCCTTAGCCACAAGTTTTTGGGGCGCTTGACGCCTGGTATAGGTGGCTCACCCCTCTCCTTATTCAACGTTAAAAAAGACCCCGCGGTTTCACGCAGAAAATGCCAAATTTTGTAGTCTTTTAGACATTGCAAAGGGGAAAAGGGGGAGAAGACGGCAAGCTGTCTCACGATAATTGGGCATACGTTCTGCGCATCTCGGGATATTCGGGGTTTCTTAAGGAATTTGCCCCCTAATACAAAAATATTTTTGTGCAGTTTATAACTGTGGAAAAAAATTTCCTTGCTGACTTCTGTTACCTTTATATTAATATTTATTTTCTATTTTCACGGTTAGGCTTCACACATTTTAACTCACACCTCGAAACATGTGCTGTAATATGGGTGAAGCTTTACTTTCGTACATAGAACTTTTTACTTAGTTTTGAGTATTTTGCATATATGATCATGAAAATGAATCCTCGGCGTTTGTAACCAGATTTAAACCGTGCCGCTTTATTACTCCTTCTCCGGGAAGGTATTTGGTTTTCGCCTGATAGGAGTGTTGCGTAACGAAGGTAGCATTGCGTGATTCTCACGTAACGAGCTTACAAGGGCACACGACTAGCGTTCAGAAGTCGCGTGGGTTGTAACCTGTGAAGAGCGTTGCCCTGCGAGGGAAGAAATGCGTGGCTTTCCAAATGAGGTTATTGTGGGCAGGGTGATCCACCTCACAGCCGATATTTGGTTTTCACGTGAGAGAAGCGTTGCCAGCGACAGAAGCACTGCCTGAGTCTCCCTAACTGGTTAGTTAGGGTAGGCGATTCACTTGTTGGTTTTCTTCGCCGTTGATGTCTGGTTTGTCACGCGAGAAGAGTATTGCGTGATGAGAATAGCTAGCACCGCGTGACTTTCCTGCGTAGTGGATTTTAGGGAAAGTTAAGTGAGGTTACTTTCCTTTGCAAAAGTTATTTGGGTAGTCACGATGGAAAACCGTTCCGTTACGTAAGCAGCATCGCGTGACTTTCCCGCCTTATTAGTCTCTTTCAGAGAAGTCATTTGTGGTCGGTCAGGGGAGGTAAGCGTTGCGTGACGAAAGTTACAAGTGAGAAGAGCGCAGCGTGAGGAAAGACACCACCCACTTTGTTTTCTCCGCAGCTACTGATTTAATTGTCACGTGGACTGAGTGTTACGTAACCATGGCAACATTCCGTTACTTTCCCAGTTTATTGGTATAAGACCGACTTTGTTTGTCACCTTCGGAACAGGCATTCGGGTTGTCACGCGAGGGAAGCGTTGTGTGACGGGAACTTTGTGGTCTCCTCGTTTCCCGGCTTGGCTAAGAAGGAGGAGAGCTCTGACTGTGTGACCTGAGGTGAGGTCTTTTGGAATGTTCTGCAGTACAGTAATATTAGAGCTTTTCTTATCTCGGCGTTAAACAAAAACAGTAACACGGGGTCTAATGCGGAGTTCGTGTACATTACACACAGAAAAATGTTAAAATAAATAGGGCTGATTTTACCTTTGCCGAACTTGTGAACAGTTTGTACGACAAAGAAAGGAAACCAACAGAGAATAAAAATTCCACCAATCACGGCCAACACCACGGCAGCTTTTAAGTCTTTCCGTCTTTTCTTGGTTTGTTGGGACACTAAAGTGGCCTGATTCTGTGAGTCTATTTGTAACGCGTGATACCGCGCTATGAGAAAAATTTTCACGTACGACACGCTCATAACGATTGAAGGAAATATAATCACGAATAGCCACAAGGCCAGAAAGAAGTAAAGCACTTCTGATGTGTAATGTTCTTTGGAGATTTTCCCGCTGCGACAGATGGCCTCCTTTTCTCGCCACATCACGGGTGGGATTGCCAAACAGAAACTAGCGAACCAAATCACAGCCAATATGATTTTAGCCAACACAGGTGGCATTCGATCAGAGTAATCAAGCGGCGATGAGATGACGAGGTATCTGTTGATAGCAACTGCTGACAAGCTGAGCACCGACGCTGCGCCAAAAAGCACCCCGAGAGGGGTGGTGAAGTAGCATACTGTGTAGCTCGGATACCAGTTCCGGTCAAAACGTCCAAGAATTGTAGTTGGTATTTTCAGCAAAGCGTTTAAGAAATCTGAACTTGCCAAGCTCAGTATGAAGTAATAGTGAACTTTTTGTAGAAGCCGCCTTTTGATGATAACTGTTACAAGCAAGCCGTTTCCGCTCAAAGCTGTGACGACCAAGAGTGACAGGTATGCAATGATAAAAATACTACTGATGCTCAGAGGGGGAGCCTGGGGAGGAGTCGGTGACGTCGAGTTGTCGTCAGCCATGGCTCTTTGACTTCAATATTTTTGACCGCGCAAAGTCCTGGAACCTTCCTAGGACACGGGATGAAAATAAATAAATAAATATAAGTTTTTGGTTTAGTGAAGATTTCGTAAAATTTCATGAAATAGAGAAAAATGCTTAATTACTTGAGTTTCTTATACGATTAGTTTAACATTGTGGCCTCAAATCGACCAAAAGTAATACCGTAAATCGAAAGTTAACATTTTAAGAATCCCAGTTGCTGACCAGTCGGCTATATACATTAAGTGGCATAGGATTTGAACCTCGTCCCCAGGGCTTCCCTCCTAATCATTAGCGTAGTCCAGGCTGCATGCTATGTTCTGACAGTCTACAGAATTTTCTTTCAACTGAAGGAAGCCTAAAAGTGATTACTGGCGCAAACAGAAGGAATGACTGGGATCATATTTACTATGGATGGTGTCGACCGATACATTGGTCGATATATCGGTCAATAGTCGGTCGCAGGAGCCCATAACCAGGGCGACAGTCGGTCGGTATTCGGCCGATGTATCGGTCGATCGATAGTCGGTCGAAACTGACCTAAACTTAGTCTACAGGTTTACAGTACGTATTTGTACGTGAGTTGTCCGAGATCACGCGAATCCACGTGGTCAAAGAACAAAAAGTCCACCTTTAGTCGCCTCGAGCCTCTTTTGTGTGTTTTTGGGAAGTCGAAGTCGAAGCGACTGTTTTGCAGTCTGCCTCAGTACAAGGACAGCCATCTGCTTCCTCAAGAAAAAACAGGGATCGGATTTACAAGAGGTCACAAGCATCACGCACAGCACGAGTTGGTTTGACTTGGCAGCAGGACACTGGAACACTATTATTAACGGTAAATCACAGGCGCCCCTCACCGTGTTTTCTTGAGGGCAGCGGGCGGTTGTACACAGGCTAATTTTTTAAAAAACTTGGTAAAGCTCGAACACCAACCGAGACGAAGCCTCATTAAAAAAGCAAAATTAAATGCAAGGAGATATAACTATGAGAGAAAAAAGTGGTCAGAATTTATCGGGAAAGGGTAACTCTCTTATTATGTTTTCTGCTGCGCATGTGATTCAGATGAATCGAATCATGCACTCTGCGTAGAGATACAGATGGACCGCTTGTTTTCATACCCACCACTCGCGCCATTGTCCTAATTTCAAAATGGCGTCTTCTATATTAGATAACTAAAATCTTATTGTGCAAGCTTGTTCGATGCAGTTGTAGAAATATTGGCCTTTTTTTGCCTTTGTTGTGGACTATAACTTATTGTAGTTGACTTCATCTCTGTCCACAGGTAAACATCTGGACCTCATGTTTGGTCATATATGCATTTGAATTCTCTCAACTGGTTCAAAGAAATTAGGTGTATGGAACCAGTTAAAATGGCTAAAATTGCACTGAAATCATCTGTAGCAGTTGATACTACATTTTACGTCTTCGAAACAACAACATAAGATGGCAGCTTGAGTCAGTCGACCAGAGTAATGATTCCGTTGGTCACTGGTAAACCATGAAGTCAAAAGCGAATGATACAAACAAGGTGTCTCAAACATGCGCACTACAGCGTGCTTTGCTGCGTAGACATCTCCGACAATCTGTTCCCGTGTAATGGGCTGTAATGAGTTGGACTAACTACTAAAGAAAAAAACTGTTGTTCTCCACAAAAGCTGAACGAAAAGGATCAGTTAACTTTATGACCACTAAATACCGTGACTTCATCGTCTATAAAAAGCTGACTGTTCGCTGTTGACAAATTATTGTTTTCGCACAAACAACTAACAGATGTTTCTAAACTGAAGTAAACATTATAAACTGAATAAACACTTTCATGTATTGCACACTAAATTGATTAAAACTACTTTTATGTTTCAGTTTAAAGGACATGTAGACCATATATCGCGAGCGACGAACTTTTCAGGCCGGGCGCAAGGGTGGTCGGCAAATGAGTGGATTCAACTGTAAATATAAGTTCATACGTTCAGTTGCGTTTTATTCTACTAGTACATTCATGGCAGTTTTGACTGTTGAAAGTGGCACAGCAAAAAGCATTGAACAACCGAAGCGAAATTTGCAAATTTCTCTTCACTTCCGCCCTACATACTACTTCGAAATGTGAAGATTTATAAACATTTCCTCTATTAGATTTCTTTAGTACAAACCTGATTATAGTCCTCCCTGGTCGGAAATTCACTTGGCATCAGGTGTAAAAGGCTTCCTTCCAGTTAGCCTTGAGTATTCCCTTCTGTCGGCCAAAATAACTCGTATTTAGTGAAGAGTTAATTCAAATTGATAACATGAAAAGACAACCTGCTGAGGATGTTTCCTTCATTTGACAACGGAATCAGTCATCTCCCGCTGAGATCATTTCTCCGTCACAACAAAGAGGCTTCTAGCAATAGCACACTGACTCAGTTAAGTTTTGCGACATGCTCACCGGGGGGGTTCATAGAGCTATCTACGAGTTAGCTTCTGAACAGGCCTCCAACTGGGAGATGGGACGAAAAGAAAAGGGTCTGACTAGGTTATGTAATAGTCAGACAAAACATTATCAACTACTCAAACATTGATTAGCAAACGAAAACGTTTTATTTAATTTTGATCATTCCGCTTATTTGCCTTTTAATCAGTTTCTGGCGTGCACCAAAATAAACAACTGGTGAGATATTTTTGGACGCGGAGCAGGAGGGCCGGGGGGTGGTTAACTAACGATAACTAATGACCCCAAATCGGTTACTGCCTTAACTTGACATTGTAGTTGTACAATACTATTTTATCAATAAAAGATGTTTATGTCCTCGTATTTCTCTCAAATATTGAATGTTTACATTGCTCGAAAGAAGGGTACCCTCAAAAGTAACGTTTTGCCGTCGCTCGCTTCCCCGAACGTCTTTGAGGCGAGGAAGAGAGGCACATAGTTAGAGCCCTGATTCCTCGAAAAACTCTTAATCTCCATCCCGTCGCTTATGATCCCCGATTACCCCTCCCCCCGAGCCCACCTGATAGTTCCACCTGATATGTCCACCACATACTCCGTCGATACGGAAAGGCTGCCTAGTCTGAGTACTTAAGAATCTTCCCGGGTACTTAAGAATCTCAACAGCATTGATCTCTGCGCAGACCATATACCAGCTTGTAATGAACAATTGGACCTCGCGCTCGAAGATTCTGTCGCCTAAAAAAAGAAGTGTCGATGGGTGGTTGAAGATCGATAGAGACTAATTATTTTAGGATAACCTAGTGACCTTTCTATTCAATAAAGAATGTCGCACTCCGTAAATTAGTTTATGCTAATAGGTAAAAACAGCAAAGAAAGGAAAACCCAAAACCAGAAATTAAAACAAAAAGAAGATAATTATGTAGAATATACATAGTTGCTCTATATTTTGGTTTTCAATCTTCTACAGAGGCTACAAAAAGAAAATAAATATAAATACGTTGTTGGATGTTAGTTTGGCGACGTTAACTCACGTGCTACTTACATATGCAAAATCGACGAACTAGAAGAGCTGATATCTGCAAACGTGTCTCGCGCGCCCTATGCGCGTGCGTGGAAAGAAACGGAAATTTGTCGAAATATCGTAATTATATAATGCACAGTTGTAGACCATCCACAGTTACACAAGGGCTACATCACAAATGCTAAAAAAATATATGAAACTTCAAGCCTAGTTTTATTATAGCTGAAGTTTCGCTCTAATATTGTTTTTATTTTTATTTCGGGTTTTTGTTGGAAAGAAACGCAATTTTTTTCCGGGAGCGCAGATGCTCATTTAGTGCTGTAAAAACATTTGGCAGAGGTGTTCCACCTTGCTTTATTTCCATGTAGTTTCCATGAAAGTGAACAGATATCAAGTTAATTGTTATTCCCACTACAGCTCCTCTGCGCATCTTTCAACAGACAAACTTCAGTCACTTTAACTTGGCCAAAGTCTTTCAAATTATAACTGAACAATTTGATTGGTAAAATTAAAAAAAAAAATTACAATGTGAATTGTTTTTTTTTCCACTGCGATCTCAGAATTTGTGGGAGGCAGCGCAGTCGAATGGTCCGAGTTCCGAGTTTCGAGGTTCCTGGGTGGTTCCAGGTTTAAATCTATCTGTCCACTAGCTGGGTTTGCACATTAGCTCAGAATTCGAATCCTAAGCCAAACGCTTCGCAAGTAGCCATCTGGTTAGCCTCCCACCAGTCGAATTCTTAATTTCGTATCGATGTTTATGTTTCAGTTTGTGATGTTTCTTTCAGGTTTACGGTGTCCCTAATGGAAACTGCTGTGCTAAATAACCTCGACATCTTCCAATCCTGTCTACATGTAAAAAAATCTATTATTTATCTACCATAAAAGACACATAACTCCTGAACAGAAAATTAATATTTCATCTCGCTCGAGATTGTTTAACAATGTTTAGCGAAAATAAAATAGTTTTTCAGGTTTTCTTCCACAAGTGTCACAGCTCCAAACTGACTTAATTACGATTCTGTGAGCTCTTTTAAGAGCTACATAGAACGCTGGGTTTTTATGTATGTGTAATCCGTTTTTACTTTTTTGTCCGATTTTCTCTTGTGAGGTCCGCACGATTGTTTTTATTTCTTTGTATTATTTTTTTCTGTCGCTCGAAATCATTCTTTAGCGGATTCAAAAGATTTGAACTGTTTACTTACAGAATCATATAAAACAGTTCGCTTTATATTGAGACAGTTTCATGAATCAGTATTGGATTCCTACCTTTGAAATTCCGTGTACGTTTTTTTAAAGCAGAGGCACACGCCGTCGATTGCGACCTCCTTCTAAACAGTGACAACGAATCGAGGAGCACACAGCCTAATTGCAAGGAAAAAAAACATACATCAGGAAATTGAGAGGAACAATAAATTAACAAGGAACTTAAGAAGAATACCATTTAAAATCCTTTGGCATGCAAAATACTGTACTCAAATTCTCAAAAGGATTTCAGCTAATTTATGGGAAAATCGTAACCTTTTTCAGCTGTTTACACAAAAGCCTATCTGATGAGCGAAGAGTTTGTAGAAGATTGATTTAGAGAGCTTTTGTTTAATATTAATTTAGCCCTTACGCAGTTCAGAAAATGCATTATGCCGGAGTTAACGTCACTATGCGACTGAAATTTATTGTTTTTCTTGGGTTCTTCGTTGTCAATGAAAACAAACATTTTTTCTTTTCAGTAAAGTCAAATTCATTATTAATATTTTCTTTCTGGGGGGTAATACATCCAAACGGCTGACAAGTCTAAGTCTTCCTAATAATCATTAGGAAAGTGCAAAATATACAATTCGATTTATGTGTAAAAAAAGTCAGTTTTCTAGCGCTAATTTTTGAATTGTTCTTCTTAGCAAAGCCTTGAAAAAAAGGAATAGTCCGCGGTTCGAAGCTACATTTATTCTGTTTTCATTTTATTTCGATTTATATCTTGCAATTTCGATGTTCAGTGAACGTAGAAATGGCAAAAAAACACTGTCACCGTCTCGAGGATCATGTAAAGGCGGTCTGCGGCTACGTAATCGACTTTATGTGCTTCTTTTAGTCCAAGCTAAATAACACTACGTGGCCGTGTAGCTTCTGATGTCAGGTAGTTGCCCATGTCGATGTTACTGGCGAAAGAATATTTTTGTAACATAAATAGACCTTTGCATAAACACAACACTTTGCAGAACAGGTCTTAAAAGGTAAACTTTTGTTTAATTGTTTTCTCGCGCAGTAATTTCACGTTTAAAGGATTGTTGGGAATCAGAAATACCCACTGTTAGAGTGATAATGTTTGTTTTTGTACCAATTGAAGAACATGCTTCTACAAGCCGTCGCAACTGTCAAAATATCGTATCTGTAAGCGAAAACGACCTGGACTCGTGAAATTTTGTATTTAAGAATATACTGAACATCGTTGAATGTTAACTATCTTTAACACGACAGACGGAAGCCCACCTTCCTAAAGACATACTTGATATGGCCATCATGAGTTTCTAACTCAAAAGGAGCAGGGATGGCGCAGTGGTGAGAGCACTCGCCTTCCACTAATGTGGCCCGGGTTCGACTCCAGGTCCCGGTGTCATATGTGGGTTGAGTTTGTTGTTCGTTCTCGTCTTTGCTCCGAGGGTTTTTCTCCGGTTTCTCCGGTTTTCCTCCCTCCGTAAAAACCAACATTTCCAAATTCCAATTCCACCCGCTTGTGAAGCGCATTTGATTATATTCATATAGAAAATGCGCTATATAAGTTCTAAAAGTTATTATTAAATTATTGTTCTAAATTATTATAGTAATGATAATAGACTCAGTCTATTATCAAGTTGGTTATAGCGTGTAGTTGATCCTTTGAATAGGAATAGAGGATGAATGAAAATTGTCCGTTGAGCCGTGCAAGTACCAAGCAATGACCATTTCAAGCAAGAAAAACATTCAGCAATGACCATATGAAGAAAAAAATCAAAAATAAACAGTCGGCGCCAAAATCAACGCCTCTTGATTTTATCATTTTCTCGGCTACTGTGGACCTACTTGTGTGCTTAGTCTTTCAAGTGTCGCCTGAAAATTAATTAACGTCCTCTCGCCAAGTCCTAATTGTTTAAGCTGGCGAATTAGCTGCGTATGAGCACGATATCCACAACTGGAAGTGCCAAAAACTTACTTCAGAGATAACGAGAGAGTAGACAAATAGAACATTCAATAATGTGCCTTATGCACGATTACGTCACTTGCCCTGGCAAAATTCACCAACAAGCCTCGTTACAGATTACGCGAACCTAACGCAGATCATCCGAGGACTTCCGAAGAATTCCGAGAACTTACTTTAAGACTTCCGAAGATTACCTAAAAATTTCCGCATACAGCTTGAAGTTTTTTAAAAAAAGCTTTTTGAACGTTATCAGATGGATTTTTGAGGGGACACTAATATTGCTATCTAAAGAATTTCCGTTCGATCGCTCTTAAAATTAAAGATTTATACTGATGTTCGCCGTATTTTAAAATAATTTCAAAAATAAATGCATGGTAGAACATTTAATCGCACGCCTGAGTGACGATTGCCACTGATGACTGAATCAACCATAATTACTTTGCCCCGACTGTAATAAAATATAAGCTGTTATTAAACGAATTGCCGGCGCTATCAGGTGATTTGAGCGTTTGACAAAAGGGCTTACAGAATTAACAACCTTAATGCTCAAAGGTGTGTGTCTGGAATCAAAGCTCCTGGAATTTTAATTTTTTTTTATCGTTTTCTACGAGAAGCGATGATTATTATCCTCACAAAGAAACTATTTTTGTCTGAAGACCTTGGAACATATTTTGGTTATTTGGCGGAATTGTTCGGCATATTTCAAAGAAATGAAAGTAGCCTTAAGACTTACTTTCTTGTGAGCTTGTGATTACTATCGATTGTCAACAATAAAGGCAATCGATTGTCACTGAGAAGGTATCAAGCCATGTGCAAAAGGAGGCTTGCCCTCTTCTCCACCGATAGAAATTTCTTAAGAGACCAGAGAGACCTTTATAATTGCATATTTTGCAAAACTCAGCAACATTACCGAGCCTGAATGCAACCTTACTGGCCAACAGCCAAACATGTTGTAATCGGGCTGCCGGTGTTTGTGATGTGAAGTCGGGCGGATGGCTACCGGCGATTTAATTTTCCTAGCGGATATTTTGGTCAGTGTTGAGCTTGGAGGTTGAATGCACCTGTCGTTTCAGAACTTCTTCCTCCTCCAGACAATCATCAAGTCATAATGCGATTCTAACGTTGGAGTCTGTGCATAAAAACTAGTAATGTGTGATCTTTAATTCTGAGGAAAGCCATTAAACATTGCTTAATAATGAATGCTGCTCTTTATAATTAAGATTCTCCCAAATCGTAAATTTAGAAAGCCTATGAAAATTTGGACTAAATTGGTTCGCTATACTCTTCAGTAAGAAGAAAAAAAATATAACAAGAAAAAGCTATACAAACAAGAGTACTTATTGGTCTGAAAACATAAGATCGACAATAGAATCACCTTGCCTGAAGAGAAAGACTCTTCTAGCTCCCTTTAAGATAAGTCCCACAATTATCCATAAGGAACGGTAGAAGCGAAGATGTTTATAGTACGATAAGTTCTCTCAAAGACACTGTTTGTAAAATAAGCTTACAAATTTTCCACCACTAAATAAGTGCAGTTCTCGTTGTACTGCACTAATTATCATGACAAAAAATTACCCATAAATCAACTCATTAAACATTCAGCGACCACTTTGTTCTTGCTGACACTTAACTTAATTGTGTTGTTTACAATCTTCCTGCATATGTTTTACAGTCTTCCTACTGCATAACAACAATGAGTTGAAATTAAATTTTCATCTTTTTCTATTTTTAGGGTTTTATTTAATGCGAGCGACGATGAAAACTCATTTGATGAGCAAAAGCAGTAATAACAAAAATTCGCTAATTGCTGTCAAGCAATGATAATAGCTGATAATGGAGATTGAAGTCGCCTTTTGCACTCGGTAAATTTTCATTTTCTGTTTTACTTTTTTGTGCATCAAGAAAAATTGCTCTTTTCTCGGGGTAAAAAGTTTTTGTCATGTTATTGAGTAACCCGTCTGAAAGTAAAGGGTCTACTTGTTTTCCACCACAATAAGAAAAACCCATTTAGCCTTTAATTTATTTTACAAATCGATGTCTAGATGTTATAAAATTAGCGCGCGGAGAACTGCATCAGTTGCATTTTAAACAGGGGGAAATTATTGCCAGTCATTTTGTCATTTTTGAAACCGAACTGTGCCATTACACTGAGGTACTGCTCAGTAGCTGCCGTTTGAATGGCAGGTCCAACACTTCACGGTTTTATCCATAGACTTCACAAGCTAAAACACTTTTAACAGCATATTGAATAGCACCACAGCTTTCACTTGGATGGGCAAACTTCACAATTCCAACTACCGAGAATCCAAAGTTAGTTGCATCTTGTTCACCAGAATAAACAGACGGCACGAAGCACTATCCAACATAGCTTTCTTTTTGGTCAAAACACTTGAGGATTTTTTTCATAGACTCAGAAGCATTCATTTTATTCACAGACTCAGAAGCATTCATAGACTTAGGAGCATCTTGTTCAGCAAAGTAAACATCGCAGGGAGGCTTTAAAAAGTTTTCATTTGAATTAAAACAATTGAGAATTTATCCACAGACTCCAAAAGTTTCAGCCACGACATTAACTATTTCAAAGACTGACAAGTTAAGTTTAAGGTTGAAACGGAACGACGCCAATGTTGTCTAATGCGTCCCTCAGGCTAGTTCAGTCAATATGGCTCATTTCCAAATTTGCTTTTACCATAGCAAATCCATTAGCTACAGATGGCCTTGACAAAATTGAGGTTAAAACTTATGTTGCTCATGCCGTTCTCTGCAGTTCAGTTTCGACATTACGCTCTTTACATGTGTACCCAAAGGGCATCCTGTTTTAACAGGGTTCTGGACCCCCCTGACACATGAATAGCTATTGCTATTTCATTAATTATTATTATTATTATTATTATTATTATTATTAGCATCACAATCTAGCACATGTTTGTTTTCGCGCACAAAAAAGTCACATGTAGTAGTATTCTCCAAGTAATACTGAGGGGTATCCTAATGCCGTAAAAGCTTATGTTTTGTCACATAAAGTGGTTCTAACATTTGATTCTATAGATGAAATTCACGCGATAAAATGTCACATTCAAACGAAACTTTCGAGCATTTCTTCCTGTGATGTTGCGTATAATTCCGTACAAAGGGTTATTTAACCTACCTTTGGTGTCTGTGGGCAAAATTCCTTAAAGCACAAACATTCAAGGAGGGTGTGGATGGGGTCAACTGACAAATGGCCTAAATTTCAAATGAAAGCTATTGAGCGGTACTTTCCTATGATGTTGTCATTTAGGATGTAACTGTTACCATTCATGCAACTGTAAGCTGTTGAACTATACTTCCCGTGGTTCTTTTTCATCTAATAGAGTTTTGCACCAGGCCCTGCATTAAAAAAAGAGGCAACTCAGAGGTGATAGATAGGACCCATTTGGGTGCTATACTGGAACTGTGTACAATCAAAGGTGATCATGACCATAAACGTTTTAGCCAACTCATATGTAATAAAATGCCTCAGATAAATGGATAAACATTTGATCCGGCTGGTGGCCTCAAAAACAACACTAAAGTTTTACAGTTTGGTAGATCCCAAACATTCATCCTTCAGGAGAGAAAGGAATATAAATGAAATATACATATAGCCGTCCCCTTTGGCTTCGAAAATATGCCTCGAACGTCTGGCAGACTTGAGGAAAAAACAAATTCCCTTACGTTTCCTTATATTAAAATTTCTCTAAGGTTTCGCCAACAATACAGTTTTATGTTTCCCCGTTGCGATTTTGAACCATCGAAATGTGTTTGTCATCGTCAAGAATCGGAAAATAGAAAGAAAGAATCCCACGTGGCACGCTTTTCTCTATCACAATGACGTTCTCGAACGTTTCGTTAACTCCTTAAATTTCCCCTGTGACGAAAAGAGATACTCCGCTTCTTATCACCAAAAATCCGACCTAAGATATGTCCTTGAATTACAAAAACGTTTTAGGGAAACCTCCTACCTGGATTCCTCTAAGTAACATGTGATTTATGTAGTTTTACGATCTATATGTCTTCAAGATTTTCGTAACACTGAATATTCTTACGCTTGAAAAGTACTTTACAGGTAAAATTTGCTTAAAATGTTCATTACAGAGCTTCATGTGAAAAATGGAAAGAAAGAGAAAAAAGGGGAATCTGTCAAATGGTGCAGTGGTGATGTGAAATTGCATGGCCCTTTGTTATTTAGTAAAAAACAGGAAAAAATGAACATAACATACGTTGCTTTCTTTCTTGGTTTAAAACTTTCCGTAGTCTCTGGCTGAAACAGCAACTGAACCATACGTAAACATTGCTTCAGTTTGCTAAATCCCCCGTATTTTCACCTGATATTTGTGCTAGGTGTTGAGCCTTTTTTAGTAACCATAGGTGCTTTTAACCAGCTTTGGAAAGCACAATACAATTGCAGAAAATCTTTCGTGCTGTTTATGAGATTCACAAACTCAGTCCATCAAATACGGGATGTATTATTAATATAATAAATTCCGAATCAATCCAGGTATCATCCGTCACTTAATTAACACTCATGCATATACACTCGCCGTGTATTTTAGACCTAACATTTAATAAGATCTTGGACTGTCTCAGAAGCTGAAAAGCTATGTAAATACTATCGTTATTTTCCCTTCCTTCACATTTTTTCTGTTCAATTCCAGCGAAACATTTAAAAGTTTTAATAAGGATAAAATGCACGGCAAAGATCCTTCTGTGCTGGCAAGGTTTAGGCGGACAGGACGGCCAAAAAAAGATAATAATAATAAACGATCAGAAGATAAAATATTAACTACGGAGGCTTTCTTTTATGGCAAAAAAGCTCTTATTCTCCTGATGAAATCCGGTTTCATTTGAAATTAAAAAGTGGCAAAACAAAAACGTTAATGCAAAAACGTCATGTTATCTTATTAAAAGTAAACAGCAAGAAAAATATGAATCCCCTTTTGGGTATATTTTTAAGTAAAAAGTTGGGTTATCACTTTTAGATGGATTCGCAGGCGAGTGGACAGAGTGAGTGTGAGAAAACCCAGCTATATCAGTATTTTCTTCATTCGGCAAAGCCATTATTAAACCTCCTAACCCAGGAACGGTCCTAGTTTGTAACTTAAAAAAATCAAATTTCGTCCTGTGATAAACTGAAAAACAAACAAAACATTAAACTGATCCTGTTGACATCATCCAGTTCATGATGCTGAAAATGAATAAAAGGTTGATAAAAACCTAGGCTATACCATATAAGCCTAATCTCAGTCTTGAATAGTTCAGTGCGATAGGCAATTCATGCAATTTTTCATGCAATTTTCCTTATTCGAATTGTCAACTTTGTTATTACTTTGTTAAAAGAGTAATGAACTTTTAGTTATAAGATCTGCAATAATAATTGGAGGGTAGGCTATGTTGACCGATGCCGTTTCCTTCAAGAAAAAAAATCAAAATGCTGAGTCACGTGTTGCGTAAAAGCCAATCAAAGTCTATCACTTCTTGCAGCTCGAGGTGGAGGGAGGAAGGGAGGGAAGGGGGGGAGTATAGATCCTATTTCCAGGAGAAGTTTTTTTTAAAATCCCTTTTACTAATTCTATTTTGTCAAAATCACATTCCCAGTAGCAGTTTTTCATTCCCAAAATCCCAGTTTCAGTGATCATTTATAAAAGATTTGCAGTGTGCTCGGAAGAAAAGTAGAGGAATATACAAGTAACTAGCGTGAAATGTGCAAGTTTTAACGTGTTAAATGAAATGTAGACGAACTTTTCTCCCTGCAAAATTGATTCTAGCGGCCATCAACAGAGAAGTTTTGTATGCCTAGTCATTTGAAATCCCTTACTGTAACTAGCTAGAACTATAATCTTAGAAAGTTACCCGTAATAATTGGATTGGTTTTGTTCATATCGTGAAGATGAGAACAAACCCTTCATACATTTAATAAAACGAGCCTATGTTATGTCTCATATTAGCAACATATAAAACATTCCAATAAACTATAATCTTATGAGATATTTTAAAGAAACTACAGAGTATTTTCTTCAATAAACAATCACAAACTTACGATAAGAAGTGATTAAAGTCGTTGTTGGTAGATACAGTCAACTCTCTTTATAACGGACATCATCGGATTTGGTGTTCGTAATAGAGAGAGTCAGTAATAGCGGGGATTGTTTTTATTCTCCGGGACGTTAGCTGCTTTTTCGTAATAACGGGTGTCCGTAATAGTGAGGTGAGGTGTCCGCAAGGCGAGAGTTGACTGTATGAACAAACGCTTAGGAACATTACATTTTACTCTTTTTGTAATAAGATCCAAGTCGCTAAAGGCAAATTTCGCTTTTCTATACTTAAGGATGCGTCTTGCACTAAAATAAAACATAAATTCCAGTTATCTATCTTAAAATTACAGTTAACTATTTTAGAATTACTAATCGGTAACATTTTTGAACTCCCCAGTTCCTTTTATCAATTTGCAAATGATGAAGTTTATTTCATCATGCTTTACGATTTTCGTGGCAGTTAATTATAAATTCAGACAAGTGTTTTTTGCTTGTTACTACCGTCAATTTCCCTTTGATGTACGTTCTTGTAACAATTTGTGGTCATACCTCGCTAATGCAAATAAAGCTTGCTGTTGTTGCTATTCAGTGCTAAGCTCATCTTCACTAAGGAGACCCGTTGCTCTTTTCATTAATCCCTTTTGACTATTTCTCGAAACGTTTTTACAAAGTAGTTTTTCAGCAAGTAATTTTGCAAAACCGTGTGTCCAGTGAGAAGCACATTTCCCAAATTCGATGCTTCGTCAAAAAATCCATTTAGTGTAGGATCTAGTTTGCACGTATTGCGGGCCTGCATTTTGTATTCCCATGATTCTCTTTGGGCAAGTTTAACCATGTGCTTTGGGTAAAAATTTGCACGATGTTTATTTTGCACTGATTTGTTTCGATTTATTTCGTTTCAGTGCTATTTAGCTACCGCAATTTTCGATTTTGTTTTGGAACCGCACGATTATGTTTATTTATTGGATCGTGTGTGTTTAATAAACTTATTCAGTTTGGAATGATTTTGAGAATAAACTATTTTCTACAAGCTATTTGGAGCTTATAGCCAGATATAAATGGCAATTACTGATGATTTATGGCAAGGATTTGGCTGCAGCCGTGATGTTACTTGTTAATGTTAATAAGATGAAACTGGGGCTTTGAGACAGTTGTTATAATAACCGATATTTATTCTGAACACGATTTTAGAAGACGGCAGGTGAATTGATTTAGTAACAGAAAGTGAACAAGTTGCAGCAGGTAGAAAATACGTACTTGTTGTTAGCAAAGTTTCCCAAGATCGTCTACAATCATAAAAATCACAGAAAAATGATGGATAAATAGAAAAGGAAATTGAGGTAGATTACATGTTACATCAATTAAAATTGTATCTTTCATGCTTTGAAATTTAGAAAATTCAGTGTGATAACCGTGTCAAAATGGCGCCAAACTCAATTTAAGTTTGCAAGTACTAATCGCACGCTGATTGGCCAAACGGTGGTTATTTCCTTTGTGCATTTCCAGTCAGGAAATTTCTTAGTGAGAACTGCAGTTGACTATAGTTAAATAAACCAAAAAAAAAAAATTATTTTCCTCTTTCGGGGAATCAGTATACAAGAAAAGAAAATTTTGGTACTATTTCGAAATATTCAAATATGTGCAGGGAGAACCTGCTTCACTGTCTGTCAATGAAAATTAATCCTCATCTGTGATCAATAAAACGAGCACTATTTGGTTTTCAATTTTTGCAAAGTGGAAATTTTCACAGATTTATCAAATGTATTCTTTGACGCTCTTCAGAGGTAAATACTGAATCATTAATTTGAATATCGGTAAATTAAATCACGTAACAATCTTTTCACCCTCTAGTGGGCTTTATTGTGTTAAAATATTGTTTTAACCACCCAAAACAAGAAAATATATGATATAAGCTGACATCCCGTAAAGTTCAAGTTTCATTTACATGGACTGCAGTAAAGATTGCATGCATCAGTGATAACTAAAATTCAGTTGCGGCAAAAACTACGCTTATTAAGATATTTACCTTGTCGATGAATTGTCGTTTTGACTTGAACATAAATTCAAAAAACCAGAATTTGACGATCGTGGCTTGATACCCGTTAGCTGTACAGAAAACAGAAAGAGATGTTTTGTCCTGCAAAAAATAAGGATCCTGCTGGCAAGGAACACAACCAATTGCAATATCACTTTGTATTGCTTGGATGCAGGTGTTCGGTGAAAGTTGACATCTCAAAAGGCAGATAAATATTGTTCGACTCGACTTGTCGAAAACTTAAAACTGATAAAACATTCCCGATCAGTGTGACGATGAATTATCAAAATAAGTGAAATATAAGTCCTTAATGGACTAAGATTTTCTGAGAGCTTTGCCATAAGTGTCGTTAAATACGACAATTATTGTATCTTTTCGACTTGACATCTTCGAGAACAATAGAATTTGCACACTATTAGCAGTAAGAGACTTAGCAATTCCAACTTATGAATAAATCCAACATGGCCGCCTTAATAAAGGCCATTTCTGACAGCTTGCCTAATTCGTCTTTTCTAAAGCGAGGTCTGGTGCAATGAAAACTGATTTTTACGTGGATGCCCTGCACCTGTCCTTATGCTAAAACACATTGCCTATTTTGATGATCACTTTCACCACAGAGCACGGTATTGACTGCTTCGAAAGAAGCTGTTTTTTTCAAGGCGAAAACATGCATTTGTTGCGATATCGAGCAATAGGTCTAATCTATTTTATACGAAATTTTAAGATATGAAAGATATTACTTAACTCTTAATCGATATCCCAACATCGTACTTTTTGGAAACTGCATGAACAGATGAATCAGAGAGATCCACAGAACCAAAGGAAAGTGCTGCACAACAGCTTTCAAGTGAACGGTTTCAATTAAAGATTTCGTAGTAGAGACTTTAAAGTTAGAGCTTCCTTGCGCAGCATAGTAACCAATACCAAAGGAAAGTAGTACTCAGTATCTTTCATTTAAATGCTCATACTTCAGAATTCCATCCACAGACGGTAAAGGTTCATAGCATGCCGAATATCAAGCGAGGTTTGAACCAGGGAGTGACACTGCAAAAGCCATGCATACACCATAAAAGCAATGTATAATACGTGCACTCATCTTGTGCGAAAACAAAACGAGTTTATGAGGTTTGCATTAAGATTGTCACGACGTATACGAGCAACAACATCGTCGGAAAAAGTAAAAGCCATAAACGATGCGACTCAGTGAAGATCTGGGAAGGCGGCCAACCACGACGGTTCTCCCATGGGAACATCAGGTAAAAAGTAAATTCAAAGTTGTTAAAACATTCTACGATTATACAAGCTCGTTTAATTTGCCAAAAGGGGTGTCCGAACCCTTCAGGAGCTTACCCTGTCTACCATGGATGTCAGAGGTTTTTCTCGCGCACTCAAACACGCGCGATAGCACGCGAGGGAAACCCGAGTATCCAGCTGCCCAGAATATTCAGTTTAATTAATTCATAGGGAAAGCGTGGCAATGAGTCAGATAGAAAAAAAAAACTCACTGTTGTGTTCTTCTCTTCATAAAACCTTGAATATGAATTTGTCAAAGGTACCAACATTTATAACAAAATGTTTTGTTATAAACTGTTTTGCTCATAACGAAACTGTTTTGCTCATAAGCCCTGTCTGTTCCAGAAGAGCAGCAAGTTTTCAAAGTTCCCAGAAAACCATTTGGTCATATTTTTCAAAGTTAATGATTTTACCATAAAACCGTTTCTGTTTTTAATAGCTCTAAATCAAGTTCTCAGACGTAACTTTAGAACAGTTTGCAATAAACTGTCTGTCACCTTGGTGTGAGGTTACTTAGCTAGAGGGAGAATGACGAAAAAAACAAAGCGTTCATAAAACAGTCAATACAAACATCTAGCATTTAGAACACTATCAGTAAAAACATGTAAAAGTACCTATGATACCTACCTTGTTTAAATACGAATAAGTTTTAAAAATAATACTGCAACCTGATGTTGAAAATACGTACCAAACTGGAAATTGGCCGATCGGAAACTCTATCGGCTGTCCAGATTTCCCACTTACTTGATATCCAACGATATCAGAGAGGGTCGGCAACTTCTTTGCTGATTTAATAATGAAAATTACAACAAAATTGTAGTCGACGATCAAACAGTATATTCGTTAAAAGAGGAAGCCATATGTTCAACGCTTACCTAGCAAACTAAATCAGAATTTCGCGCCCAAAATCAAATCAGACGCAGTTGCACCGACATGCGACACCTCACTCATGAGTTTTCACTGTCGCAGTGGTGAAAACTCACTGTGAAACAATGCTAAGGCGGTAATGTTTGATGGTAAACAAAAGCGAGATCTAGAAGGAATGGAAGAAAACATGAGGACAGGTAGGTTGATAGGAACTCTTACTCATGAGTTTCTTTTGAGCACCCAGAAAGTCAACTAGTACTCAGAACGAATTGAACAAACATATCTACTGTTACATGAAACGATTTTTATAATTTTGAGTCAATAAAATTCTTGTTAAAAATCAGTCCATGCTACTTGGCAAGGGTAATTTGGGATGTGTCTCGCAGAAAATACAAACCATGGCTCGACCAAGCTTACCTGATTTGTGGCTGATTAGGTTTAAGCATTACTCCATGTATATAGGCCAAAACACAAGCTCTTAAAGCAAAGGCAGCTAGAGAATTGTTAATTGCATTCTCAGATGATGTGTGGGAGGAGATGCAGGAATTTTTCGTTAATGCATTTATGCATAAAGCAAATTCCATATGTTTATATTCAAATGCGCCTTTCGATTGTAACTGCACGAGGACGAGATCGAAGGTCAGCATATTTAGCACAATGTAAATCCATTTATGATAACACCCTTTCCTTGCAACTGATAACCAGACACAACCAGGACTACGTCCATATACCCGTTTAGAAAAGTGAGTGCTGTAGGCTCGTTAATGTCCTCTTTAAACTGGTAAGAAAGTGAAGGAGACACGGAAGGGGGATCGATGTACTCCCTTATATATACGACATTGGTATGTGCCGCCCCGAGGGGTATGGTTTTTGAACCATATTTGTCTGAAAATGAGTATGGTTCCTTACCTTTTTGGTCTGAATGTATGATAATGGGTGCCGATTTCACAAACCGGTCTGAAAATAGGTATGGATTTTAGAGGTGAGGTCTGAAAACGGATATTGGAACATGACATATTTTGGTAAGAAATGCGGTCGGGGTTTGGAGAACCAGATGGCACACCCACACCAAAAATTCCCGAGGCGTTCCCCCTGAGGAGAGGACGCAACAGCTTAAAGGGGCAATATCACGGGGATTTCGCTCGCGTTTGTAACACTTTGTAAAGCCAATAGTCACATTTAAATGAATGAAAACTTAAAAATAATTGTCCATTTCTTGTTCAGACACCATAGTACTACTTCAGTGAAACTATTAATAAGTGTCTTTGGCCACCGATGGCCAAGGTGAAAATGGATTACAACTGTGCTTCTATTTCGCAAAAATCATTAAAAAAACTTAATATGGTTTGCACTCCTTGCGAAAATTCACTTGATGTTTTCTTCGTGGTGTTGCAGAAGCAAAGTTTTGGCCAAACGCGAGCAAAATCCCCGTGACACAGCCCCTTTAACGTCACTGCCTAATGACGAGACCATCTGCTGAGACAAGGTGTGAAGCGTAGCCAGCATAATAAATCCAGGTTTTGCAAGACCAGTATAAGCCATGTAAACTTTCTTGGCCTTCCATAAATTTTAATTGGCTGCCTTGCTTTTGATGAAAATTTCTACTTTCAGTTTTTGACCGCTGCTGAAGGATCTGGCAGCCATTTCGTTTTCATGACCGTAGACGAAGAGGAGCAAAGTCCCCAGCGTGAATGACCAATCATAAGGTACGTTAATCTCTTCAACGGGTAACTTTTCAATGGCACTTGAAAAGTTGAAAGTATTTTTTAGAGACAGGTTTTACAGGAAACTAGAGTACTGACCTACGATATATAAAACGATTGTCTACATTGGAAGCTACAAAAGAATTAATGAATTCTGATAATTATTTTGTAAACATTCAATTGCTGAGATTCATTCTTAAATTTACGCAATAATTTATATCAATTCAGACTGATGTAACTTAATTCTTATCTCCTTATATAAATTATTACATTATAAGTTCTTTTTGTTGAGTTGTATGCTTTTGCAATACTGTAATAACCTATAGTCATGCAAATAAAGCTATTGTTGTTAACAGTTAAAAACACTAATTTGGTATCTGGAGACACGAGGGTGCACACAAGCCCTTAACCCTGCCCCTGTCAAATTTTGCTACCCAGTCTACCCCCTAATCTTAATTTTGAGCGAGATCTCATAGGCCTGTCCGCCTTCCCCAGCCCCTTTTTTGCTTCCTCCACCCCTCTCAAGATCACCCTTTTCCCTAGCCTGGGCGGCAGGCACGAAAATGCAGGAATCAGAGGGAGAGGGGGTGAACACAAACGACCGAGATCAGGCAGCTCCCTTCCTCCTTTCTTGTCATTTCACTATCCTGCACACTCCTTCTCTGCACGGCCGGCTAGTAATCCTCAGGTAAACCCATATTATCAAGCTGTGAGAGTCCAGACAAGGAAAATCGAAAGGCGATTAACTTTCATAATCCTTTCGTAATAATATGTTGCAAAACTTCGATTGTTTGTAGTGATTTCTAATTCCTACATATATACTTGGTTTACTCTGCAAAACATATGCAGTAAATGACTTCTTCTTCACACGTGTTTTGAATTAAATCCGGTAATGAAGAATAGAGGGTCATAGCTATAACGAATATTTCATTTTTCATCTCCATTCCTCAGATTTTCGACGTACCATCCTTGTTTTCTACAGCCGGGAAAGATAGCTCTGCCTAGAGGCGCTAAATCTTACACTTAAAATAATCTTTATCGGTTTCCTGCTGATAGCTGAATGCAAATTTCCCGTGGTATGTTGTAATTATCTTTTTATAATTAGCGCCCTGATAGTTTTGTAATAACTGTCAGCCGCTGGCTAGCGCTTTTAAAGAACCGGGGATTGATCGGTGAAACAATTGATGTTACGTGTTGTTACTCTCCCTGCAACAAGGGAGGTAGAGTATTTTATTCCTCGCACGTCACGTTCTTCCAGTAGCTACGTTTTGCTAGAAAGCTCACGTTACGAAAAGGATCACCCTGAACCAAGCATTGACGATATCGAGACGATACCTCAAAAAGCCCATTTTTCAAGTTGAAATAATCACATAATTCCTTCTTGTACCTGGTGTGGCTGTTTCAGGCATTCACAGCAGCTGAACGAGAGGTGAGGGGACTACACTATCTTTTAATCTTAGATTTTCAAGTTTTAATATTGTACGTAAATCGCTGATTATACAACTCTGATTTGCTTTGCACTGGTCTCTCACTAAAATAAAACGAACTCGTTAAGATGATTATACTTGGCCCCTATCATCAACCGTTTGCGACAGAACTGCCCTTATGAAGTACCGAGCTGATATTAACTGATTCCCAAGAAATTATCACTTGTTTACCATTTTAAGAAGTGCAATAAAAAGGCAGAGTGCGAAAGAGTCATTGCTTGTCGTCGGTTTAAACGTTTTTGAGGCAGCGGTACATCATTTTCGTATCCGGTCGTTTACAGTTCCGACTATATAAATGCATTTTTACAGCTGTTAACATTTGGTTGGGATAAATTGTTTGTAATGCGCGATAACGTGCTTAGTGTGTAAATACCGAGTGTATTTTTCGGTTAAGTGTCAAACACTTTGTAAGAAAATTAGCAGGGTAATACACTTTTATAAGATGACGGAATCATCTAAATCCAGGACTTGATAACTTTGATGACAATTATGATGCATTCACGAAACCTGTCCTCTTGTGATAAACAACGTATTTTTTGCGCCTGTCTTCAGTCTAACCCAGGTTTTGAATTTTGTGGTTTTGAAGACGTCCGGTATATCGGAAGCGAGGGTAAGGGGGGAAGGGGAATGATGGTGAAGTACGGAATCTCCCTGTCCTTCACTTGGGCAATTTTCAAGTGAGGGCCACAAGTAAAACCGTTCTGAAAAAATCCCAGCATTTGATGTACCCAAACTTTGAATAAATTACAAGGTGAGGGCCTGGAGTTAGAAACGAAAAGGGGAGGGATGTTTCAGGAACCCCTCCTTAGATTCACAGCTGTATTTAACTCTAATGTTCTGTTCTCCACAAGCGACGTAAGTATAAGCCATCTCCTAAGTTAACCTAAGCGCGACATAAGCATAAGCATAAGCACAAGAAATCGAACGTGTTCGTTCTCATGTGAAGAAATGAGCGACACAAACAGAAGCACAAGCAGAAGGAAAAACATTCCACCTGCTCCTATATGCATACGCGCTGATGTCGATAACTGTCCTAGGGTCCGTTTCTCGAAAGTCCCGGTTACTTTTTGGGCCCAGAGCCACATTTTAAAATCAAAATCTATGGAAAAGTGGTGCAGCCTTTAGCCCGCAAACCATCTGGACTTGTTTCATCAACTTGCAGTTTTACTGCTTAGCTTTAAAAAACAACAAAATTTTAACCTTTTATAAGGGGAAACCTTGCGTTCATAAAATAGCTTTCCGAGGCCGAAAAGTTATCGAGACGTTCGAGAAACGGGCCCCTGATTAGGACTGTGCTTGTGCTTATGTTAGATTACTAGTAAACGCCAGATTTGAGAGGCAAAGGACGATCACGTTCGGACCTATTTAGCCCTGATTCCTGCATCTAAAGTAGGATAAGTGACCTCTTTCTAGGCGCGTGCATGACCAGAAGTATTGCGGGACAAGGAACTAAGCGGCACAGTTGTTACTGATAAGATAACAATCAGCGAGTGGTTTCGTGTTTTCTGATAACAGTGCACCTAATACATGCAGCTAATCAGAATTTGTGTCAGCGGTAGGGAATACATAAGAGAAAAGCCACATGAAACTAAGCGACGTTATCAACTCCTGGAATGATGCCGATCCCGAAATGATGCCCAAACCAAATGATCCCGAAGTTGATTTTCTCTGATCCCAAAATGAGCCCCAGGATCAGTTCTTTTACCCTGATCCCGAAATGATCCCAAGAAAATTAATGGCGTACGAGACAAAGGAATTTCAAATTAAAGTACGCCCGTATGGGATAAATTGAGTTCTTGAAAAACTGATTTATTCGCCTTGAACTTTACAAGCTCATGATTGTACTATATAAGTTCACGATATTTCAAAAATTCCTTTTTCATTTCGAATTAATTTTAGTCATTTCCATGCCTTCATCTCAAGCACATTTCACTCAAAAAATTGAGTCGAAAATAAAGGTGACTGAACTACGGTGCATCACTGGTGCATAGTATATGTATCAACAACAACAATGAACTGAATGCATCTCAACGACATTTTGTTCCAACATTTTGCTAGCTTGTGTTATCCGACCTTATCCCTGTTAACCAGCTGCCCCATATTACTGTGATTGCGAAGTGCAAGTGCACTTCGAAAACTCCGAAACTTTTTGGGCCGATTTCGAGAAGGGTTAAATTCACACTGTTTATTGTAAACAAAGAGCTTGTGAGGACGAAACTTTGCTCTAAGTTTAATATTTCTTATCTTAAAGGCATGAGAAGATAACAACTTTGTACAACGAGTTGTTAATATTTTCGCATGTTTCGGGATTGGAGAGAAACGCGCACGTCAGTCGGAATAGTCAAACCTTGCGTTACGTAATTTGGTTGCAAATTTTTACTCTGTGGATGAAATCCTAATCTGGGGCCATTCAAATGGAAGTTACCGAACAGTTCTTTGCTGTCAGTGCTGTTCGGTGTGCTGTGGAACAAAGTTTTAATTAGATTCTTTGGATAAAATCAAAAGATGTGACCATTCAAACGAAAACTTTAAAACGACACTGATTTTCTTATGGCACTTTCTTAGGATTAAACTAAAGAAATGCAATTCAGTAATAGGGGAACTATTTAAAAATCTTCTCAAACTTATCAATAATTCATAAAGCGATCAGCCAATAAATGACGTCCATTTGGGTCAGCTGGATGAATCTTGATGCCCAACAAAACACCAAAAAACGATAAAAAAACTGAACGTTTTTCATTCCAGATCAAATATATATGCATTTTTAATAAGCAACTTGTGCAATATTTCATGGTAATTGCATCGCAATTAAATTTCTCACAAACATTACTCGCTCTCTCCTGACCAATAAATGTGCATTACATCTAATAACATCCTTGACAAATTTTGCGAGCAACGGTTTAGGTAAAACTCTCCAGGTTCTTCAGCTTTTCTTCGTGATAAACTTCGAAATATTTCAAAATAAACGCTTTCTGACTCGAGTGGCGCAATTCTTTCTCTCGGACCTCGTGCAATCCAATGTTTGAAAACACATAAAACGGCCAACTTTTGTTTACATCGTTTACGATAAAGTTTAAACCAAGAGAACCAAGAAACTAATGCTATTTATATGCAAATTGTGATGTTAACTTTCAACTTTGAAAAACACGAAAAAATTTTTTATCGCGATCGAAAACTTGCATCTGCGCGCCAATTAGTACAAATGAAAACAAAAGTCGAATGTTTTATGTGAATATATCTTTTGTTCATTATCACGCCTAGTTGAGAAGCCATATAAAAAAACTCGGGTGCTTCATGTTTCACCAGGGGCTCAAAACACCTCGAAACAATAAAAGCACTCGGCCTTTTATCAGTTTCTCGGTGTTTTGAGCCCCGGGGCAGGTGAAACACTCGCAGTCGTTTTCGATATATTACGTGAGAGGTTTCTTTGTTTTTGCACTAAATCACGTAGGAAAATAACTCAGCAGACAAATTATTGTGTGATGCGTGGGAAATAGCGGTCCGTGCACAGTTCGTCCACTCAATAATTTTAATTTCTATTCTAAATTCAACAACAGAAAAAGCTAATCCACACTCTTATTTTAAGTTTTTTTATTTTCAATTCCACCAACATAGAACCT
>Ga0126336_10000054_pt1 | contig 26249 bp, 15 predicted proteins | sample SidCmetagenome_FD_92530 | JGI IMG/M metagenome (GOLD analysis project Ga0126336, IMG submission 92530) | Coral microbial communities from El Islote,Puerto Morelos, Mexico - Siderastrea C C metagenome | ecosystem: Host-associated > Invertebrates > Cnidaria > Coral | place: El Islote,Puerto... | reverse complement strand
GAAAATGAAATTTCTCTTTACATGATCACTACTTGTTAGAATATTCAAGTGACAAGAATAAAGGAAGTGATCACTGAGGATAGGATGTCTTGATATTTAGACAAATTCTCTTCCTAGTTTCATAAGAAATGCGTGGAGGTCAGTAATGAGAATATGGATTTTTATATCAGGGCTTAAAGGGTTAAACCTGACCGTCCTTCACACAAATATTTTTCCCTATGGTAATTGGTTTCTAATCGTGATTGCAGGAGGCACTTTATTATGCAGTCCAGCTCTGGAACTTACAAAATTGCAAAGGGACAAAAAGTCGTAGCCAACTGCCATCTAGCTCAGAGAGATAAGACAGTTTTTTCTGTACCTGGTTGCAAGGGAGTAGATGAGTTCGATCCTACAAGGTTCAGTAAGAAGGTATTTGACATTATTTCAAGAGTTTTGGTTTAACTGAAGTTTTGTTGTTGAAATGGGAACAGATAGGGATTCTTTTGATATATACGTTTGTAACTCAGCACATTCCTAAATTCATTTAAGCAATATACCACACATTTTTATGGTTTACTGCATGGCTCATTAAAACACGCGGGATGTTGGAAGAACACGAGAAGAGATTGTAAGTCACGAGCCGAAGGCGAGTGATTTACAAGCTTTTCGAGTTTTATTCCAACATCCCAAGTGGTTTATTGAGCCAATAAACCAGAGAAATGTGTGGTATATTGCTTTTATATAATAACTACATTTTCCATGTAGTTTACTCACTGGTATAATAATCAATAGGTATTGACCAATCACAGCGCGCGCATTATCTTCAGTTATTGTACATTAATCTTACATCTCATGGCTTTATCGAGACCTAAAATCAACCTAATCGCTTGTCGCCTGTCGTAACTAACACAAACAAAAAATTGGGGCAATTAGAACTCATAGTAAAACTTTGCTGGTGTTTAAGTTTGTGTCAATACTGTAGAGGGATGAGATATTTGACCACTCTTATGGATCAAATCATTGAAGTTGATTTTGTTTCTTTGAAGGGTCTGAAGTCCAAGTTGATCTGTTTCCACGGTCCATTATCTGACCCGGCCAATCCTGAAAACCACAAGTGTCCAGGAACGGTTAGTCATTTGAATTTCAATCTTAACCATTCCAACATTTCCCAAATTGATGTAGTCACCTTCACCATTTTACTGCCAGAGCCAGTTACGGAGACATTAAGGTGATTCTAACTTTTGAGTCTGTGGATGAAGTCCTATGCTGGGACTTACTGCCTTGGCAGCAGTTTTTTTCACATGGTACTATTTATTTTTGAGTATTTTACAAAATGAAATTTGGGATTCGTTTTGAGTTTTGATTTTAGGCACTCTTTGGAATGAAAGGGTTAATGTGCAATCCACCCCGTATGAATGCCTCCTCTCCACGACGTAACGAGCCAAAAGAATGTCTGCATAGGAGGCCAACATAACCCCGATTTGGCGTTAAATGATCGAAGGGACCAAATGGTTTATATCTGCACATAGAATTGAAAAAAATCATCACGAGGAGCCCTCACGCCGCTTCTTCAATGGACGCTTGCACCCTAATTACTCATCGTAAACACAGTTGCAAACGAAAATGCCAATTTTCTTCTTTGTTCATTTGCGTGTTGCGCCCAGGTAGAAACAACATGTACATGTACCAATAAGAAGCATTTTTAGATTAATTATTTCTTCTTCACAGCCATTTTCTTACGTGCGTTTATTTTCAGAACGTGGGATTCGTTACAGTGAAGTGTTTCGTTCTCTACCTGGTCATGTTCTGCGACTGGAATTTGGAAGAGAAGCCTTACTGGACAGATAAATCGTAAGAGCGTTTCAGATATTTTCTCTCTCTCCCTTTATAGTATGGCTGTTTTATTTAAATTCATTTGTTGAAACGCAATCGTCAGTTAGAAATACTGAACAGTAGTCAATTAAGCTGCCTTGCAAGGGAGCTTCTTAAAAGTATCAACACAATAAATTAAGGTAAGGATCTATCAAAGATGTATAACGGCTTCACTATAGTTTAAGTGTATTTGTGATTTATTGCAGTCTTGTTCGTTATGGAAATCCGGACGAACCTATTCGGCTCAAATACTTCAAATACACCAGAGACAAGGTAAAAATGAACTATTCTATATTTGCTGTCGAATTAAAAGTAGTAAAGAAAAGCAGGAACGTAGAAAGCAACGAGCCCTTCCCAAGCGAGCCCTAAACACACTAAGCCCTTCCTATTTAAACACACTACCTACATTTATATCTGTGACCAAAGTAAATATAGGTTAATAATGTCAGTATCTTCCATAGAGTAGTTTTTAATGAACTATCATTTGACTTATCTTCTCTTAACAAAATCGTGCAACAAGCAAGCAACAAGCTCTAACCTTCACAGCGGTCAAACGCAAAAAGCTACGTCACATCCGGTCTTTCAGAGCCTTGAAGTTTTAATCAGTTCAAAGGTTTTCGAGCACGAAGTTCGTATGAAAACGATACATAACATGTCCTGGCAAACCGAATTTCACGCGGGCAAAACTTGTGCGTGACAGTTACTTCATTTTCGACACATACTCAACGTCAAAAGCTCAAGTTGTCAGAAACGGCGTTAACTTTTGACTGTTGCGTAAATTTTACGTGCGTACGGGCGTGAATTTAACTGGCTTTACGTGCGTAAATAAAATTAGAGACGATATATATGAACGACTTAATTACGAAAACGTTCAACTTCTTACCTTTACGTAAGCCGTTCATATATATCGTCTCTAATTTTATTTACGCACGTAAAGCCAGTTAAATTCACGCCCGTACGCACGTAAAATTTACGCAACAGTGGAAATCCAGTTAATCCACCTTAAAATTATGGCGGGAACTGCGCAAGCGTCGTGCGTTTGACCGCTGTGAAGCTCTAACCGATCATACTGTTTTTTGTTCGTTTGTTTGTTTGTTTGTTTGTTTATTTGTTTTTTACCTAATTAGAAGTTAAACCATAACCAACTGTTATGCGACTCCTAGCACATGACACTGGCTACAAGGTTTTTGCTAGTTCTGATTACTATGAATAAATGTATTATCGTTTGTCTAACGATGGAGTCACTTGAGGTGTAGATAGAGGCATTCCGAATGCCTTATGCTAGTCGTTAATTGTCAGTGCCTTATTCCAGGCTTTCAGATAGTAAGGTCGGTCTGGAACAGGCTAAGTCGTCAGTCGCTGAGGTCGAGTGGTTTCGCATCGCCAGTTCAGTGTTTAGTTCATAGTGGTACATGTGAGATCGGCCAGATACAAATTGGTTTCGGTTACAAAAGACGTTAGAAAACGTCCTAGTATTGAACAGTGGTTTTCGATTTTGACAAACAAACAAGGGGGTCAATTTCTAAAGAAACTGTGGTACTGTGCGGGTGGGGACGTGAAACACAAAATTTTGGATTTATCAACTGATTTGAGGGAAAATGAGGTAAAATGGCCACCGTAAATCTTTTTACGGTGGCTTATCAACTCAGGTGATAGATCCAAAATTATGCGTTTTCGATTTAGGTTACAAAATTCATTGGTAAACGTAGAAATGATGATTTTCCTGTTTCATTTACTAGGAAGAGCTGTTGCTCCCTGACCAGCCTGACAGCTCCAGCACCGACGAGGAGCCTGATGGTCCGCCTGCGGATAGCGAGTGCCCTGTGGAAGAACCAGACGCACAGGGAGGCTGTCCAGTTTGAGAAACAGAACGAGCTTAACAGTCAAATCATAAGCAAATATTCTGTGATACAACGCTAACTGGAGAGCGGAAAGTGTGCTTAAAGATTCACTTTAAGTGGCTTCTGACTGACGTCTGCTCGTTTGAGAAGCAAGCCAATGATACTTACCACCCAAATTTACTAACGGACCCTAATCAATAGGCGTGGAAATAATATGACAAAAGTGACAACGGCCTAAATCACTTTAATGCATTTTTGTACGAATAAGTTATAACTGCCTACTAAGAACTTTCTCGCCATTAATTTCAATCAATTTAATTGATTTTATTGCCATTGCCCTTGCGTTCTCCTCATTTGTGCTTACGTTGTTTGTTTGTGCGAGAGTGCACATTTTAAAACATACTTTCCTCCCTTTTCTTGGTTCTCCTGATAACCTTACTGGGCCCGAAAACTGTTTTATATGCACAATGACCTTCAAGGGAGTCTAGATCTTTATCGATTTTGAAAGCTAAATTTTAAAATTTTTCACGATATTTTTATAAAACACATTGCCAGATTTGTACTAATGATTACCATCAAACGATGGAAACATCTTGTTCGGTAGGTTATTGAACTTCGAGGAATTAACGGGCCTTAGGGGACAATGAGAAAGTATCCCAAGGCTAACTAATATTAACCACCCTAATCTGTTTTAACTGGCTAAAAGTTTAATATGTTGACATTTTCGTGGATTGTTCATCGCTGCGCCAGTACGTTAGCTGTTTACGTGATATATTTGTCAAGTTTTCCTAAGTTGATACCAGTTTTCGAGGTACCTCATCTAAGCTGTCCGAGTTATCCATCTGATGAAATGTGTCTATTTCCACATATTTCTTAGAGAAAAATTTTACGATCGGCACACACGAGATGACTAGATACTGCGGCTAGTCCCGGAGGCTAATTTTCCTCATGGGAATACTCATTTCTGTCAAAAAATCGGGCCATGGATGTGCTCGTCATTTCGTGTGTACTGTTCGTGCGACTAGCTAGTCCCTACGACGAGACAATCAAACTAGACTTTATATCTTGTGCAGTGTTCTTCACCGACTCTATTGTATTTAAGTTTAGCCAAACCTTTTCATGGTTTTTTGCTTATTACCCTTCCACTCAGTAAGCATATTAGAAGTCAACATGTTTAGTTTTATGCACTAACGTTTCATTTGTTCATTGTAATGTGCAGTTTATTTAAATATTCATGTATTGATAATTTAAGTTTTATACACTATACGTATCAATAATTTTAAGGTTACACGGTTGCTGAGACTAATAAACAGCTAAACCTTTTGTAGTGATGTTGTGTATAAATTTGTCCTAGGCCCAGTATAAATTTAAGTCTTTATTTGTCCGCAGAACACAACAAACGTGTGGCTCTGTGGTCAGTCCTTTGGGAGCGCCGATATGGCCGCCACACTAAATCTCAACCCCCTACTTTTAATTAATCGACTTCTTTCGCCGTCTTTAATGACAACTCTCCATCTGACAATTGCAACAAACGATGACAAAACTGTGGTGAAACCGTAGAAACTGGGGTGATGATTGGGTGCATGTAGGAGTGACACACTTCCACTGACGATATGAGGTAAGTTGCTCACCTTGAGGAAATTCAAAACCCGTCGTTTCGAGCGTAAGCCCTTTGTCAGACCAAAGGGTTACCTTAGAACGGACGCATTTAGTTTGAGAAAGAGCTAACGCTCGAAACTTCAGCCTACGAATCTCTCTATGGTGGCCAATTAGCCCTTTCAACTCAGTTTGAAATAAAAAGGTGGTTCAACGGAAGCCTTTCCAAAGACGAGGTTAGAATAACGCATTTCGAATTTTAGGCGGCTTTTCAGGTAAACTCAAGTAAACAATTATCAAAAAATCCTCCCCCTAAAAAGAAACAAGTAGTAACAAAGTTGGCAGTCATTTCCCTTTCATCGTTTAAATGAAGTAAGGGGGGGGGGATGTTGGAGAAAACCTCCCTTCCCACGCACTCTGTGTGTGCGGAACCTCCACCTTTGTCTCCCCTTTCCCTTAGGGAAACGCGGAGAAGTACATTCAAATACATCTACTCTCAAAGTCACCTAAGGTGAAAATTCAGTTGATTAAAAAAGTCACTTTTTAGCGTAAAATAGGAGGTCAGTTCAAGCCAACTTTGGATTAATTTAAAGTTCAATAAAAATTGAACTGTACTCGACTGTACTTGGAAAGGCTTCAACAGCCAATTAAATGCCTGGATTAAGTCGAAAAACTGCACCTTTTCTCGGTCTAATATTTCACTAACTTAGTTTTAACTATACTTCGTTTCATTAAGAATAATCCTGACTGCAAGTTCAGTAGCGTTGCCACTAGTGGAATTTTAAAACTGTGCCCTGCATGTTTCTTTCATTGAAAGCGTCCTGTAGTAACACAGGACCGACAGCTGGGCAGAGGCTGTGAATGTTATGAACTATTGCGAGTTCAGGGCTTACAGTAGCGTACTGGAATGCGGAAAGTTGAACAAAGCGGTATATAGAGAAACCCAGGACTTTCTAGAGAGAGCGTTTTGCAAGACAAAACCTCTCTTTATTGATCTGAATTTTTTTTGTCATTGTGGTGTTTTAACCTAGGCCTGCATCAGTTTGAATAAACCGACTCTGCTTGCATATAACAGCATTTATACTTATCTGTGCGTCGTGACCAAAGTCTCAGTCGTTCCATCCTTTTGTTTTCGGCCTCCACCTATTTAATTCTTATGTTAATACATAGGAAACTTTTTTTTTCTGGCGTGGGGTCGTTACGTAACCACATACGTGAGCATGCACAGCAAGTACAAGGGTCCTTTATAAACCATAGAGAAAACCGGACTTACGCAAACACAAGCATAACGATAAAAATATAGGAAGTAGTCCTTTTACTTTGACATGAATAAGCTTTCGTTAGCTTTCTTCGTGCTCGAAAAGTACAGTGAATCATGTGCTGGCGCCGTTCCTAAAAATGAGGTCAACACATGTGACCAAACCGTAGCTACACAAAATTCTACTTCACTTTAGAAAGAATGCAAAACAAACCCCTCTAGCGAAAAGTACTTCTCAGTAGCTTTTACTTTAACGCTCTCAATTTAGGAACTTGACCACAGACCAACAGTGTGGATCGACGAACACGACTGATTTTTTGTTCGCTTTTGGTGTGAAACTGTTATCGCCTTGTGTGGGTTTCTTTGTAAGTATTCTAGAAAAGTTTACGCAACAATTGTTACAACGAATTGCAAATTTCTTTTGTTATATTCTACCTATGCTATTGTGAAAGCAATCTTTATGCAAATTTATATCTGCTTTAAGCATGTTGTAGCCGTCACTAGTAAACAAATTTCAACTTGTGCAACAATTTGGCATGTCATGAGATCCAAACAATGAAATCATATGGAATCATGTCTGCATACTCGGCCATGATCATGACAATTTAACAAGGTCCAAACTACAGGTAACTGAACAGAGTTTGATGTACACCACATGGGAATTTCAATGCTAAGTTTGAATTGCCTTAGCTATGTTCACCGTTCTATGACTTGACAAGACAAGGGCAAACAAGATCACCACAATTTCAAGTGTGTTTTACGATTTCTCTGTAGCTGAATCCTACGACAACTATGCCGCAAGTTTCTCCCAGGTTAGAAGAGAGAGAAGTGCCTGGCCAAGACAAATGGTCCTTTTTCCATGTTGTCGAACTAGTCATGGTAAGTCAAAACTCCGCAAGAAGAGCATTCAAATGTAAATTTGCATTTTGTCGCCGTTCGCGAAAACGCAAAGGAAGTTGCATTTCGGTGATTTCTTTGACAGAACTTAGAATTAAGTGCCAATAACACACTTTTCTTTACATATAACCGGTTGCTATTTACAGAAGCCATTTGTAACTGGCATCTAACTGTATTTCGCGTTTTCTTTCGTGAAATCATTTGACGGTAAAAGATCGAGATACGGTCATTGGCAGCTTCACTGTCCAACTATCCACTGTCCTTAATTCGTTTTCACCGCAATTGAAAGCTCTAAGGAGTTGCGAAAGAGAGCTCTTTGTTGTCAAAATTTGAAAAGCGCGGAATAAACTACAGACGAGAGGGGCTATAAAATTTTCAAAACAACAAATTATATGATTTGCTTTTGTTTACGAATTCAAATAACAATTTTGTGTACTTTAAGAACCGAATGCCATCAATCAGTGAACTAACACTCAAGAACATTTTCATAGCAACCTTTAACTTCACTGTGTTCTAGACTGCTTTTAAAATTCAAAAGTAGACCCACTCTTTTAAATGAATGTTGTTTTGCGAGCTGTGTTGCTCTTTGTGGAATTGTCTTTGTAGTGGAAAACGAGATTAGCACCTATAATTGGAGGCCGACCAATTTTGTCTGCAAAAATAATTTACGGAAAATAGACAAAAACGTTCGATCTTCGGGTACAGGCGGGCAGGTGTGACATACAAAGGTCAAGCTATGTTTCTTGGTTTATCACGTTTATTGAATGTGCAGCGATGAACTATTTTATAATCAACCTGCTAAGGCTTTACAATAGCTTCGAAGTGAATTGCGATTGATCAGCGTATGTCAAAATAAGCGAAGCAAATTAACTGAGTCATCATGATTGCAGAGTTGAGTGTTTATTTTTTTTCTATTACTTTGAGAGCTGGTCAAAGGAACGTCAGTGCTGTGGAATGTTATAGCCGTTTTTTTCTTAGCCGTGTGTTTATTTTTGTGATGCAAATTGCTAATTGAGTTATGGCACATTTACGTCATTCCCTGACAATACTAGGCAATATATTCTGATATTTCATTTGCATAAAATCATGACCACAAGCAATGCCTGATTAACCATGCATCTATGACATAACATTTCTTAAGTTTGCGAATGTGAGTTTAATGTCGAACGAAATGCTAATTTGAATGTAGTTCTTTACGTTCCCGAGCCATTTATTAATATAAGAAGTAAGATGCTCTTAAATTAAGTTGTTGTGATTTGTGATCGGAATTTAGCAGATTCGCGGTACTCTAGTTCTCTTTCAAGACATGCATAGCAAGAGTCCCTTGGGATGAGATGGTTAAAGAATGTAAAATGTAAATGTAAAATGAGATGGTTAAAAACCAATGTGTGTTTCATGTGGAAATCAGATTGAAGGAAGGGTTTGTTCCTTCCTTCCCGATAGCCCGTCGTCACTCACCAATTAGTACTCTCAAGGCCACGCGAAACCGCTACCACATTTCCCATCTCATGGTTGGCATAGCAACCAGCTATAATGATACGTCTTACAGTAAAATAGTAATCGAACAAGGAATTCTTAAAGAAGCTAAAAATTCCTTAGTTAAATATATTATAATTGTGGCCCTGTCCGAATGGTATTTTTCCGGTTTGTGGACGATAAATTTACTCGTTATCAAACAAATCTGAAATCTTTTCGCGCAATTTGCATTTTAATTCGTGAAAAATGACGTTCATACGCGGTCGGACACAGAGCAAAAACAAGTCACTAAACAATGAGAACATGCCACTCTCAGCATCCAAGCAGATTACCGTCATGTTTGTTTACGCGAGTGTTTTCATTTATTTTTCTTATTCTTGGGGTTACTAATCGAATTTATATGGAATTAATCTGTTTTGCTGCAGAGCATTTCGCTTATCCAAATGGCTCTTATCAGTCAGTGCCTTTTATGTGTAAAAGATACTTTAATTTGTTTATTTGTGAAAAGATCTGACCTAAAGACGTCATAACAAGAGGAAGGTTTATAATAAGCTCGACCTTATTGTCAAGTTAATCGCCGACTCAACTTAAATCCCTTCAGCGATATGTTAAATCCAAGGGTTTTGATCCTCGAAACTTTATTTAGTCTTGTTTAGCTGAACCTATTGCTATAACACAGCATGCGATGCCGCTAGAGAAGACAAGTCGACTCCTAGCTGTATTGGAACAATTAGAGTCAATAAAGTGGGGGACTCCACATTTCATCTCTTAAGCGGATTTCAGTTCTTATTCGTCATTTAATGATCAGTAGATTTATTGATTGTAACCGTGTCCAAAAAAATAATCATAACTTTGCCTTGTATATACTACTAATTCCTTGTAAAATGAGTAAAACACGCAATCACATACTGCTTTAAAAAAAACCGCCAACTATACTGAATCTATTATTCTTTTGTCTTTTTTTTTTTGGCAGCCAGTAAAGCAGTTATGAACAGTTATTTTACATTACAAGTCGGACAGCACGGAAGATGGCGATCTGTAGTTTCAATTATCTTTTTGATATGATGTTCTTTGTTTCTCGAAACTTTAATTCGAAAACCCATTGTTACCACTGTTTGGACATTTTGAACGTTCGTTTTTCAGTAGTTTGAAGGTCTGAAATTTGCCAATTCGAAGTAAACAATCATATTTGACAAGAATTGTGTGGATATTGGAAGAATTTCAATTTCTTTGGTTAGAAGAATCAGTTTTGATTTGTCATTTTGAACTCACAGAGAACAAACTAAACTAGTTGAGGAACTAGGGACCGGAACTGTTGCCCAGCCGGGTTACATCTACAATAGGTTTCAACTTTAAGTTATCAGGACCACGACTTACAGTAGAGAATATTTTTGAGGAGCTAAAAACACAGAGCCAAGTGAAGGATTATTAATTTGCTAAATGAGCAAAGAAGAGTGAAAACAGGGAAAACCTGTTGTGTCCGTTTAATTTAGGTCCACGAATTAATTTAGCGATCGATGTCAGTGATAATCAAATGTGGTCAAGCTTACATTGTCTAAGTTGGACACGAAGTACACATCCACTGAGAAAAAACGCCGCTACTAAAGCAGAAACAGAGATTTTTGGAATTATTACCGCGATTAACTTTGATTCTTGTCCTAGGCCACATTGCACGATTATAACAGTCTTTTGATGGAATGTTCTCTGTCAGCTGTCTTCTTCTTTCATTAATTCTTCTAATATCTTAAATGAACACGATTAGTCTCCTCAAGGACAGAATCAAAAGAATCACCTCGGCCCTAGTATATCAGTTTATTTTGCGTTTGTTAAAACTGCAGAAAGGCCATGGATATTTCTACAAGAGACGAGACAAGTATAAAAGCTCTGTCTTTAAAGTCAACATGGGCGTCAAAGGTGTTCACGTCTGTGATAGAATGGGGATCAAGGTCTTGTTTGACATGGATAAGGTAGGCAAAATCCTCCTCTCTAAGGAGTCCCAGTAGCTTGAATTACTTAGAACTGAAAAAAAAGGAAAGCCTTCTCACTTTTTTTTTCCTTTTTCCTCATTTTTTGGAATTCAGATATATAAGGAGCCAGCCTTTGGACGATTGAACTACAACCTTTGTTTGCTGGATGGTTACAAACCTTCAATGTTCTCAAATGGAGATCCACACGAAAACCAGAAGACTTTTCTCATGGCAATTTGCAAAATAGCTCAGGAGAGCAAAATTTTTGACACGAGTGTAAAACTTATCAAAGAATATTCCACGATATGGCAAAACGCAGGTAAAATGTGTTTATTTGTTGGCCTAGGTCTACTACAATACCCTGCCTATTTGCTCTTTCCTGCATTTGGCGTTTCCTTAATTTTAGCTGTCTCTACGTGTGATCAGTCCCCTGACTCCTTTGCCCCGTTTTTGCTCTGTCACTATGGAGGTCCATCTAAAAACTTGTTTCGTGGTATGAGGTAAATCTTTATCAGACAGTTTGTCCCGGCCTGTGCCATTTCCGATTCAGTATTCGACAGGCAGTAACTTCTTGATCACATGGAGTACGTTCCGACAAGAAAATGAAAGAAACTACTTACTCAGAATTCTCGTTCCCTGATTGCCAAACGTTAAGTTCGTTTGCTATTCTAAAAGTACTATCACCGTATTGCCCTTCATTTGTCTACAGATCCTCAAATGAAGGCCACATGGGAACTGAGTATTATGAATCTGACAAGTGATATTTTCACTGAAGCTTTCTTTGGAATCAGAGTAGATCCAATCGCCATGTGTAGATGTCTCAAAGGAAGCTGGGCAAAAAGAAGGTGAGCGATTTTGGAAAAGAACATTTCATTCGTGCATCCATCCGTCCATCCATCCCTCCATCCTTCCATCCATCCATCCATCCATCCATCCATCCATCCATCTTCGTTAGTATTCATGTCAAACCATTTCCGTTCTTACCTCTTTTAGTACATTGAAGAAAGCAATGGAGGGCGCACACTGTTTAAAGCAGGCCTTTCGAGAGAGTCCTGCTGTCGCCGAGATTCTCAAAATGGGAGTTGATGCAGGAATAACCGAGGAGCAAGCCTTAATGGACGTGTTATTTATGCTCAAGTAAGAACCAGTCCACTAACAAAACATTCTGTTACGTTAATCAGGGAAGATTCTGCAGGTTTAAATTGAACTCATAATTGGCCTAGCTTCCAACGTCTTGATAGCTTAGATGTAGTTCAGCCTGCCTTTGTACCTACAAAACAAAAAGAGACTTTTTGAAACAAGTATACACTCAATTGAAAAAACGTTGGATATCGGGTGAAAAGCATAATCATTGACGATGCGACCCAATGGTACTCTGGGAAGCGTGAATTCTTGCCTCTATTCTTAGTCACGTGCACATTTTAATAACACAGCATGCCTTAACTTACCCTTTAAGTTATCTTGGAAAGAAAATGTTCTGAAAATCAAGAAAAGAAACCCAGTAACAAACTTCCCGTGCCTTCTTCCAAGAGTTCCATCGTGTTGCATTATCCATCGTTTACACGTGTCACCCTGCAACGTTTTTTCAAACAGGTGTATGCCCATGGTTACTTGAAATATTTTCCCGTCGTAAATAGTTGGCATACTGACCTATTCAAGGCGGAGGCGAGAGGACATCAAGCATAAGTCAGGCATTCAAGTCACGTTCAGCGTTCAGGGCAGCGGGAATTTTTTTTCTGTGTTTTATTTGCAACTATTGTAGTGCATGTTAACTTCAAAGATCAAGTCTAGGCCATGTTACCTTTGAGTTCTCTTATACTGCGTATGTTCTGGTCACTAAAGGCGTTTTGCATTGTTTCTTCACAGTTTCAATTCGTATGGTGGGGTATCTGGCGCATTGAGAACCTGCATTGCCCGTTTATATGTACTAGAACAGGATTACAAACAGAGGATGAAAGAAGAAATAATAACAGTACTATCAAATGAGGAATTGACAGAGGAGGCTCTTAAAAAAGTGACACTCTTAAGTAACTTCATCCTTGAGGTACTGCGAATGCACCCGCCAGTACCGGTTTTCTTTGGAAGAGCACGGTTAGTGTTACAAGTAGATTTGAAAAAAGAAAACAGGCATCCGCCTTAATTTCGCGGCGCATAGCAGACAGAAGTGCATGGAACCAACATAGCAGGGGGCCTGTTAGGAACAATACAATCCATTAGACAACAACCGTTTGTGAATCCGCACTCTGATTGGTTGAAACACTCAGTTGAAACAGTTGGTTGACCTGGTTGAATTGGGATTCCCAGGCTTTTGAGAACTGAGTTTTTTTTATGAAGTACGGGTAATAAGTTAAGTTCTACAGCCCTTTCTGCAGAAGACTCAAAAGAAGGGAAAAAAGGAAGGAAAATCTCTCTGCCTATTTCAAGTTGCCTGCATGCGGAGTAGGCTAGGTTTTACCACTCTGGTTCAATCGTAATATGAAAAAGTCTGATTTTCCCTGGCTTTTATGTTAAGTCTGGTTATCAAGCTAAGTCGGGTTCCGAAACAACACCTGAAGAGTCAGGTTTGAAAAACGTAGACTGGTAACTACAGGTTGTTCCAGGCCCTTGAGCCTCTTTTAAGCACCTCATCTGGAAAGTCTGGAATGCCCGGTCTGGACAAAAGGGTTTTACTGTAATTGACATGATTGAGATTATTGTTTATCTTTCTTTAAATTGTGCTCATTTACTTCAGAAAAAAAATTCAAAATGAAATTAAGATGCACAGATAAAAATTTAAAGACAAATGCTCTCTAATGCTCTTTTTAAACAGTTAGAGTTTCTTTAAATATATTTTACTTAAGACTAATTCAGAAAACTGAACGCAACTTTCCATTATTCTCAACAGAGATGACTTTACTCTCGAATCAGAAAGTGGGAAATTCTTCGTCGGAAAAGATCAACTTCTGGTCGGGAATGTACATATGGCACATAGAGATAGCAGCGTATTTGATCAGCCGGAAAAATTTATGCCTTCTCGCTTCGAAAACGAGGTACGGATATTGTTTGAAATTAACAGATATAAAGCTTGTACACCTGGACTGTAACCTGGGATTTCTACAGCGATTTTACGCACGTATAATGACTGATGCAAGAATAAATCGTTTTCACACGACGTCACGGCGGCCATATAGGTGTACAAAACAATGAAGCAGGGGCCATGTTGGTGTACCGAAAAAATCCTGTGGGTATTGAAAACGTTTCTCACGTAAAAACCTTCTTTTGTTCCAAGACATTTGCATAGCTGCTGACCACGATCTCTAAATTAACCCTATTCTGCCTGGGCTTTTTTTGAGTTTCTGAGCCTGGGGGGGCTGGGGGGCGAAAAGTATTAAAGCTCTTGCGATGAGACTTGGCACGTTTGAAGCAGATCATTAGCTTAACAGATTGGGCTTATGACATGTCAATTATGACGTGTAGTGACGTCACAATAACGTCACAAACCCGCCATTTTGAATTTGAGGCCGCCATCTTGTCAGTCAGACAGCTGACAATGATGTCACCAAAAAATATATGATTTTGTTCTTAGAAACATACTTAGTCAAAACAAACGCACAAAAGTAAAAAATTATCTTCTTCTTACAAACGAAGGGGGAAAACCTGAAAAAAGACTGAAAAAAGACAGAAAATAATCAAAATACACTTCTGAGTAGACAGTTGCTATGGAAACGTCAATCATCATAGACACGTCATTGACACAGGAAAATTTTAATATATTAAAAGAGCAGCTTTGCGGTGCCCTAAGCAGCGATATATTTTACAGCAAGAGGGTACTAGGAATGAGTTGTATGTTGTTATTTTGTTTTATAGGCGTTGAAAGATCACATCATATTTGGATATGGGCCCTTTAACGAAGAGCCAACGCCTCAAAATCATCACTGTCCGGGACAGGTAATGCGCATAAATAAATAAACAAAAATAAATAAATAAATAAATAAATAAATTTTATCACTACGCTCTCAGTATTTAAATTCTTGGTAAAACAGTGGCAATCCCAGGGCGTGAAAACGCTAATACGCGGCGAACCAACGGGATCTCGCGGCAACATTTTGCAGTTTACGTTTGGCTTTGGCATTGCCCCTGATTAACCAGGAAAGCACTCTGTTCTTATTGTAGAACAAACCGTTGCACGACAGCTTTGAACTAGCCAATTCCAGGAAACGGAAAATCAACAATGTCAGACAGGCCATCAAGATCATGCACAGCTCTTACTAGATAACTAACCAATTAAATCTTTGTATTTGCTTTTGTCTATCCGCAGGAAATTACACTGACTGTTCTCAGGGTTTGTATGTCACACATTGTGCTCAACTGCGAATATGCATTAGCGGAAGTTCCTCACTGGACAGGGAAAAAGTAAGCTATCTTTATATTGGCTTTTGTGTTTTTGCTGTCATAAGTTTGGAATAGCAGTGTTGCTGATATGACAAAAATGAACCAGAAAAGCGGATTTTAGATTGACTCTACTGCAACTTGGGCTGAAATGTGGACCTCCCTTTGTTCACGAATAATAATCGAAAGTCAACTAGCCTTTTTATGAACTGAAGGCATCTCCTCGTCTTAGTTGTCTTAGCAGCTTACACCCTAATGATGGGTTTAAATGGGCATTGATCATTATCAAATAAGGTTTGTGGCAAGGATATATCTGGTAAAATGTTTGTGTTTGATTGCATTTAATTCAGTCAATCAGAAACTGGTATCGTGATCTATTATACTGGACAATTCTGGTCATCGCTCACGATCGCGTTTTCTAATGGGTTTAAATGGGCATTGATCATTATCAAATAAGGTTTGTGGCAAGGATATATCTGGTAAAATGTTTGTGTTTGATTGCATTTAATTCAGTCAATCAGAAACTGGTATCGTGATCTATTGTACTGCACAATTCTGGTCATCGCTCACGATCGCGTTTTCACACGGGTCTTAATTAGGAGTGTTCTCTTAAATAACCTTGGCGTTAAAGAAAAACTGAAGGGTCTTTTCCTTTCCAGATTAAGAAGAGTTGGTTGCCCGGACAAGGACATCAAACTTTGGTATTTTAAATACAAACCTAACGGGGTAAGAGACAAGAAAAAGGTGTTCAAAGCAGCGATGGGCTGACTACTGTATGACCCACGGATAAATGTTTTTGTATAGATTTAACAGTCAAGCTATCACACAACTATTTAGTAAGTCAGTCAGTCAGTCAAGAAATCAAATTTGGACATACGAGATTATTGGTTGTTTCTTGTTGATTTGTTAACGCTCTGAATAACTGTTGAAATGACAAGCAAATCCCAACAACAGGAAACAAAATATATCAGTCATACCGACGTTAAATCAATGAGGATTGCAGAGAAAAAAAGAAGAGATGTTCTCATTGTAATTATTTCGCAGCTACTCCCTAAGTTGAAAGAAAATTACAGAGCTATAAACAAATATGAGATTTCAACGTGATTCGAGCCAGAAATTACCTTTCAACGATCAACAGCTATGCGATTGTCGATAACTGGAGAGTTCACTTCACATTATCACGGGAATACACCATTATGGCCAGGAAGAAAGACTGCATTTGCCAATTATCATAGACCGTCCGAAATTAATGTACGCTGTTTAGGTAAACGTAATTTTAGTATCAATAACTATTACTCCGTCTGCAGTTGGGCAGGGCAACATTTCTTAATTTTGATGTTATTTTTGTTTGTCAGGTTAGTGGTGCGCAATTACAAGTTGAAGAAATGACAGAAAATTAACTGTGTATATCCCCACTAAATCACGACTACATGTATATAAGAACACCCGTAAAACTACAATGCTTACAAAGATGAACACAAGACTAAAGGCCAACGGGGGTCCTTAAATCATCGCAAATGTTTACGGGAGGTTTTTATGACGTCATCTGTGCGCCCAGTAAGACCCGTGAAGTACAAATACCAGAATCCTTCACGAAAGGCACTGACACAGATCACCACTGGTTATTATGGCAAAAATAAACAACGCAACGCCGGAACTCGAGCGGGACTCGAAGTAAACAAATGCAAGTGGACCTATTCGCGGAAAACGTGCGTTAATCAAGATTGGATTTGGTTCAAAGTCTCTGTATTTAAAGGGACAGAGTCCGGTCAAAATATCGAAATTTTAGTTACCTAATTTCCATTTAATATTATGCAAAATAAATAACGCTACCAAATATACACCTAACTAGAATAAGAAAAAGATTCTAAAGAGCAAAACAGAACAAGCAGTTTCAAGACAAAGTGCTAGATTACTAAGATGGAAGTGGATTACAATATATCAATTTTGACTTCATGAGAGGCGGTGCAGAAATCCGATTTGCCATTCTGATAGACCTTTGTATTTCTAGCTGTTATTTTGTCTTTTAAGTTAATATTTCTTTACTTCCATCCTTTTAGGCAGTTTGAGTTCTTTCCCTAATGCCAGATAATGAAGCAATCCGGCTTTAAGTAAGCTACTGGCCGTAATTAACGTAAAATATACACTGCATCAGCCTCGACACCGCTGTCTTTTGCTGATCGTGAACTTAAAACAGGACACCCAAGTGCTCATGTCAGGCACTACCGTAGAAAATACTGACAATTAAACAGTATTTAATTATTTCGTTGTTATGGTGAAAAATGGAAAAAAAAACAAAAAACAGTAACAACATAAATGTACATTACACCAAGCACTACAATCACACTGAATAAAGGCTTCGACCTGTGACATTGGAGGGACTCTATTGTTCAAGCCTTTTTCCCTCATTCGCATGGTTCAAAAAGGTACATAAAAACTTCAGCGAGGTAGCAGATTACAACTGTTTGCCGTTTTCGGACATTCCTTGAAGTAAAAGGATTACCCAGGCTTAGAAGTATGAGAAGCTGAGATGGACGTTGAAAAGTTCGTCCAAAAAAAATACCAACAAGAAAACCTTTGGGCAGCGAGCAGGCTCTTTATTCCGTTATATAGCTAAAGACGTAAAAAAGAAAATTGGCTAGGGTAGCTTAAACCTTACAACGACCATCCCAACCACCTTCTATCGTTTCCCTTCCACCACATCAACGTAAAACCCAAAACAATTTAGCTTTTTTCCCCTACGACTGTTGTCGCAGAGGTAACAGAACATTAGGAAAAAATTCAACGCTACTTTTTTCTAGATCAAACGTAGATCGAAGTAAATAGTATATTGGGAATCCTCCAGTTGCAGATTGTAGAGACGTCTTTGACCCATGTTTAGGAAGAGGAGAGGCAGGGGGGGGAGGGTGTTTGTCCCTGGAGGATGCCTGTGAAATCCACCTTTCACTGTCACCTGTATGTCTCAAAGCGAATAAGACCAGCACGTACAAGAGGATTATCAAGACCCTATACGCAACGAACACACTACACAATCGCAACAAAGGACATTCTTGATATGAATAACTCACATTTCACTGTACTTTTTTTGTTGTAGAAAATTAGGTCGAAATGAATAAAAGAAAACACTAGCATAATGTTGCCGTTGTCATGACATATTTAGCTAGGCTGCTTTAGGAGTTCAGCTTCTGGGAACCATATGAAAGATGCTCCTCGTATTGTTTAACGAAGGTCTTTGCCTTCGTTTGTACTCGTATTGTGTAAGGAACGCCTCTCTTCTTTGCCCCTGGAATATTTTCTTCGCCGCCAACTGAATCTGAACGCCTGATTTGAAATAATTATTCAGCCAAACACCGGAGTACATGTCAGCGTGAGCAGCGTTTTCTCTTGGATTCTTCCTTATGGGGGCAGTCTGGTCAGATGCCCTGTTTTCCCAACGTTTTAGCCGTTTTTCTTAATTTATATCTCCATGAAATTTCATCCACTCCAAAAACGCTTCAATGGGGTCATAGTGCTTGCTCCCATAAATCTGTAAGAATTTTTTCGCGATTTTTGAAGTGAACGTAAAGAAAAATGGGGGGAGGGATTGATGAGTTTTAAGAAAATTGAAAATTGATAAAAATAAAGGTGAGTTAAAATCAAAATTGAAACTTGATAATTAATAGATGGACACCTAAACAGTCCACAAACAACCTCGAGTGTCTGGGGTTGTGTACAAAAATTTATCCCTCTTTAATTTGTCTCTTAAATTTTATCCTATTTCCTAAAAACTTGACCAGACTGCCTCTTTAAGGTGGCCAGATACCAAATGGACAAACGCTGACAGGCCTATTTGTAGCTCGGCTCCTGTTGTTTACATACTCACAACCTTGAAAGGGCCAAATGTTGACAGACCTAGCATGACTCCTGTTTGCAATGTTGCAATCTTTACGTCTCTTATCCCTTCAAATTAAACTCTTACGTTTCGAAACAACTTACTTTGCTTTCTTTGGTAAATTAATATAAAGCTTATATTTTCAGTAAAAAAAAAGATTGTTTTTGCTTTGTTTCGTTTAATTTCCCTGTAACATGACTACAAGTATCTTTTTTCAGTTATCCTGACGGAGCTTCTTGTCTATCCATGCCGCCATGATCCGTGTTAAAAAGAAAAAATCTTCAAGAGCAGTTTTGTTCGAGGCGTATTGCAACTTCAAGCTATTACGCGAATACATTATTATTTGGAAATTTTAAGGTATGTTTAAGTCGCCTCTTTCGGCCTTATTTTTTCGTAAAAAAATTGTTTTCCAACGGGTTCCAGCATCCCTCGTTTCGACGTTAGTGCTCTTTTTTTCGCAGTTTGAAAGACCTTATTGGCAAATTCATAAAACTCGTTTTCCAATTTCCATATTTTTGATTTCTCAATGGTGTCTATCGTTGCCTGTTCCAAGGGTTTCTTTGAGGCTGTTTTCCGAAGATGCGACTTCCCACCTAAAACAAGTCAAAAAAGTGAAAATTGTGAATCCGCAGAAAAATCGATCATAGGCGTTTGGATATAATATTATCTTCTTAGACACGGATTCCCTTCGACCCAACTATAATTCCACTCAAATACCGGTGTATCATGAACTTCTAGCTTTCTTGATCTACACGTAGAAGCACTTACCTCTGTTTCTTTTGCAGTAATTTAACCCATAATTTCACGATTGGCCAGCATTGCTGTTGTTTACACTAACTGACGTTTTGAAATCAAAATTAAACGGCGAAACGGCGAAACTGTTGGGGAGAAAGGTGCAAATCGGCAAAAGTGCGGATACTTGAAAGACGGGATGCGCCAATATTGACGCTCCCAGTCCGAATGTTTCATGATTCAGACTCGCTGTAGACCGCGCGGATTCGTAATCTGGACAAACTCCCGCAAAAATACGGCCAATTGCAGTCTACAACATAAGCGCAAGTCGTCTCAACCTCGTCAGTTTATGATTCTGCCACTATGTACAGTCCAGCGATGTGGTGCAATTTAAAAAAATTTTGCACTTTTGGTTAAAAGCAGCAAATTTGGCTCAGAAATAGCAGTTGATACGATAACTGACAAACATCAAATTTAGGCCCACTTCAATTTCTGAAGTCCAAAATCAACGGCTTTATCGGTATCTAAGGTCACATTAGGTGTTTAACTGACGTTAATTCGACGAAACTATGGACAAAAAATTATTTTCGCCCAAGTGCTATCACTGACCAAATTTAATGCTTTTCACCGCACTGACGGACTAGAAAGAAGGCAGCCATGTTACGTCCGCTTTGGTCAAACATTTGCGTCCTGCACTGCAAACGAGTATGGTAGCATAATTTACCTTCACTGAAGAGTTTTGTCGCCCCTTTAAAAATCCTTGGAATAGACGCTTCTAAAATGGCTATGAAATCTCCAATTTCTTCAGTGATTCCTACTAACATGTACTTTTCAACTAAATTTCTTTTAGCTTGCTCCAAAGCCCACTTGTTTCCAGGGGACCTTAACAAAACAAAACAACAGCATAAACTCAGTATTTTTCAATTCACGTACGTTTCTCCAGGGCCTTTCCAACTGAAATGAAGCTTAGAGGTAATAAGGAAACTAAAGGGTAAAAGATGTTGCATTCTAAAGTAAATATCTAATACAATGTACGAAACAGTCCAGATGGCCCAACAGGGGAAGCACTTAAAGGAGCCATGACATCTATTTTAGTTATATAACTTCAAAAAGCATAAAAGCATGTTGGAATCAAGGAAAAGCCCATTGAAATTGTGGTTTAGGTTTGTTTTGAAATTGTACCAGCTTTCTGAAACTACAAATTATTTATCACCTATAGGGCACTTCGACATTGCTGATCCTACATGTAGCAGTATGCAGGACGCGTGTCACCACGAACTCCGTAAATATGACCTATGCTCGCCACGAGTCTCCCAGTAGCTCAGTGGTTAGAGCGTCCGACCGGTGTACGGAAGGTCATGGGCTCGATTCCCGTCGGGGGCTGAGATTTTTTTTGTCCCACGCTCGCGACATGTTGAATATTCAATCTTTTCTTATAAAATTAGTGTGTTTGGCTATGGCTGGCCAGATGGAATTATCCCCGTCTGTCTTGGAAAAATTCTCCCTTTGCGGTAATCATTTGACATCGTCATGTTGATGTTTTAGGAAAATTTCATGTGCAGCAAGAGGAACTTACATTAAATTTAATTTCATATAGTGGTGGATTAACCTACACTGTATAGTGTAGGGACAAATGCACAACACGGCCAGTCAGCCCCCAAGCTCTAAGGGCCATACTCGATAAGCTTTGATTTTGTTATGACTTCTAATGAACACAACAACAAAACTTTAAACCAGAAGTACACCGGCAAAATTGACACTGTTTTCAAATATAAGAAATGAAAAACACGTTCTCACTACACATCACGAGCATAATTCTTATACCAAGAAAATGGTCAGAAACGGGTCTAGTAGGACTTAGAAAGGGGAGAACTTTGTACCTCTTGGAATGTACAGTGGAACACAAATTGACTTTGCTCCAGGTCTCCTTATCCCCACTGCCTACAGCTGTTGATGGGGTGCTAGTCCATTGACCCTCAGTTACACAACATTTTATTACAACCCAAAAATGGTCATATTAATGATGTTTTACTACATCCCCGGTAGAAATCCTATACATGATCATACAGGATTTTCTAGGATCCCATACGATCCTACAGGATCCTGTATGTTCACACAAGATCCTACCCAGAATCCTAAATGGCAATAATCCTACATATTTTACAGGATCCTACTCAGGAGTCTGTAAAGGCTTTTAGGATCCTGCTCAAGATCTTATAGGATCCTGTTTAGGATCCTGTAAGATCCTACAAGATCCTGTAGGATCCTGATGGTAATAGGATCCTACAAGATCTTAGGGTCCTATTAAGATTCTGTGCAGAATTTCTGCCAGGTAATTGCCTAGGTCATAATCCAATTCCTTTTTCAACATGATATTATTCTTGGTTCACCCAGTGCTACCATGCGAGGTTAAAATTAAATAAGAATGGACAGGATGTCTTACCAGCAGTGAGGGGCATGGCCACAGAAAAATGGGATTTGGAGCCACAGCTTTTCAGGCCTGCAATCTGGGTTGCCTCTTTGTACACATTCATCAAATGTCTGAAATAAAAAAAAAAATCAACAAAAATGAAATTTAAAATCTATTTGAAATCTTCTTAACATTTAAATCTGAGTAGAGGCAGGCATCCATTTTCAATCTCTGGCTACATGCAAAAACCTGACCGTACTCCCTCCCCCCACAAAAAAATTTCAAACCGAAGAAGCACAGTGTGACTTGTACCATCTATAGGCTATTTGGACAAACAAACCTTTATTTTTGCGACATAACCTTCATGGCAGGTGCCTTCTGCCCAGCATCTTGTGTTTGCCAATTTCCACACTCCCTCCCCTTTCAGTGGCTGCTATGCAAGTTATGTGCAACACGACTTTTTGAACTTTTTAAAACCAACTCAAATTCTTTAATTCTGAGGTTTTCATCTGATTCTCCTATAATATTTTGTTAATGTAAATAGCCCGCATGCCCTTGTTGCTTACCTCTTTGTCTCCTTGCCTCATTCTTCGAAGGTATGGCCTAAAAGTATCCCCAAACCTTAAGAAATAATAATACGACACAAGTCTGTCCAGAGGTTTCCTCACAATGTTTATATACAATGGTCTTTTCATCACACCAAGTCTTTCAAACTCGACATAGGCCAGATGACCATGATAAACTGCTGGCATCTTCTGTCTCCACGTTGTAATATTACGAACAAACCGCATTTGGTCAGGGATTGACATTACATGAGAGTTCCGACTCACATTAAGGTGAAGGGCATGGAATTTGTTTGTAGAACAAAGGTCATAGATGATGCCCATGAATGAAGTACTGCCTGTCTTGGGAACTCTGTTGTAAAATATTACAATTTCATCATCTTCACTTTCACTGTACAAGGCTGCATCCCTTCTAACAGAAAACTGAAGGTGACAAAAATAAAGTCTAAAATTAGAAAATCGCATCATTGATTTCACATATTAAATTATGTGGTTACCCACATTTTTCTTTTTGGATTTCAATAACCCTTGCTAAGATCTGCTTTTACCCCATAGTCATGACCTTTGCAAAAACACCTCTGTATTAGGAGGCACCATCCTTAATATTGGCTCTCTCAGACTTGTTCATCTAGAACGACCCCACTATCTCGACCAAAGTGCAACTTTTCATCTTGAAATGGCCATAATTATGATTCTGACTAAATAATAAAATTAAAACAACAAATTGTGATGATTTTAATTATGAACAATTATGATAAGGTTGCTCTTCTTAAAATTGAGAAAGTCTTTAATTTCAAGTGATGTTCACATACAATGGGTAGGAGTACCCTATGGTGGGGCTCTGGGAGCCATGGTTTACACACACAACTGTGTGGTTAATTGAATTAAAAAGAAACACCATTCAAACGGCATACAAAGTAGATTTATTTACTAATTTTCGACACAGAGACCTTTAAATCAGACTGTGGAAGAGTCACCAGCTCTGGTAGCGAAAACTGTGTGCACTAATAAAACTCGACAGCATTTGACACCAATTGCACTATCTAATTATCAGGTACTTAGAGAATAATGATCATTTCTTTAAGAAGCGATTAACAGCCAGTGAATTATCAGAAATTGCTTGTTAGGGGGCTCCATCCACAAAAATGATTTGTAAAGCAAGTACAATTGTACATAGTACTTGGTGTATTTATTCCCATTACTGATCCCATCTATTTTTACCCACAATTCTGTTCCCTGATGCCAAATAATTATGACCCATTTTGGTCCTAGTTTCATCAAACATTGCAGTTCCCAATAATTGACCCTTCAAAACACTGCTTGTCCTGATCTGGTAGCTCATGTTCACATGTAATACCCAAAGATTCACCATCATCGTCAACATCATTATCATCATCATCAACTCTTGCTGCGCCAGCAGGTACATAAGGCCATAACATTCTCAATTCCCTTCACCCTGGGCAAGTCACCTTGTTGTGGTCATGACTTGCTTGCCTCTGTATTAATGATCCCAAGACCCATGCAAGCAGGAGCCTTGAGCAGTGCCTAGTACAATGTAGGTTCAACCATGCTAGATTGGTCGAAGGTGAGAGATTTGACTAAGGACTGCCCCTGGCCCTTCAGGTTGGGGGTTGGCGAAGGGCCAATCATCCCACTCTGTAGAACCAGCCTTAAATATGGAAACCATGAAAATATGGAAATAATTTATACAAACTTTGTAAGTTGCCAGTCAGCCAAGAAGTAGACCTATTCTTCTGGAAAAAGTTATTAATACATTGTAGTTTTTCCACTGGCCATTTATAATGTCAAGCTTGAAAGAGAACATCATTTTAATTTTGTAAACCTCTCTCAAAGAGTCTTGCTTCTTCCTGCCTCTTGCTTCAAACAATTAAGTTGGACATTTGCATGGAGAAACAGACCCCAATAACGGTATGCTACAATGAATACAAATGTACATTGTACATGTATGTATGAGCTCCTGTGCTTAAAAACCATTAAGTTTACCTTGTGAACATTATTGGATGACAGCTCCCTCACAAATTCAGATTGCAAATGACCAGAATACTCTAAAAGCAAGCAAAAGTAAAACAAATCATCAGAGGATAGCAGTAGTTTTTAATTTACAACATGTTGAGGGAACTACCTGATCTGATAATGTTACATGTTTTAGCTTGAGCTTCAGTTACACATACATGTAGGTTAAATTTAAAGAATGCAATCAAATGAAACTGAACAAAGTGCTTTGCTTTATTAAATCAACTTGAAACTCTGCTTTAAGTTTTGTCTCACCCTCATGATCAGAGCACAACAAAACTTGCATTCTTTGGTCTGGAAAAGCACTACGTCCCCATGAACTGGTCTGCATAAATGAACAGCGATGACATTATTATAACAGGCCTTCTGACAGGGTGCGCGGGTGCGGGACCGCACAATTTGGTCAAACCCACACAATAACGCACAATTCCCAAAACCCCGCAAAATCCCGCACAATACTGAAAGATTTGCTGAAACATTTAATTAAATCAGGTCTCCTATTGATTACCAAGATTCCTAAAAACTTTTTAAACTATTTCCAGACTATTTACCTTCCAAAACAATCGAGAAATCCCTTGCTTTCCTCGATCACTCGAGCGGATATAAAACGCGTTCTTTCGTCACTCTGCACGGCCTGGGCACTAGTGTCAGTTCGATCTACTTTTGGTCAACTTCAGTAATCGGGTTTTGTTTTGAGCGTATCGCTTCCTCGTTCAGTAAAATAATATGCCGAGAACAAAGAAGAAATACCGAAGAAATGAAATGAATGACTGTCACTGTTTCTGAATTATTTTCGCAAAGGACTGATCGAATTTGCGAATTGACAATGAAACTGAATCGTTAAACTTCGGTCGTCAGAAGAAAATCATAAACTGATCTACATACTAGATTTGATTTTTTTCATTCACGTGAAAGGCACTTTCATTCACAAAACTGCAAGTTCTACCATCTACTTGGTAAGTTAATGAGAAAAACAAACATGCCATCAAACACTGTATCAAATCACATTTAGCACGCAATTTGCATACATGTCGGGCTGTGTTTAATGCGACTAACTTCGAAGAATTTGTGAACCTTTACAGGGAATTATTCACACTACATATTATTAATTTAAGACAGCAAAACTACAGGGATTTTTTTTATAAAGGAACTCGTTGAGATCGGAAATATTTTATACCAAAGTTTTATTTTGCTAAATGATCGAGTTTATCATGCGTGTCACACAACATGATTTTGTTTATACACACATAATTTTGAGTCAAACTCAGTACGCTTTGGTAAGAAAAAAAAAGCCACAAATTGGCAACTGCTGGGTATATTTCTATCGCCAAAGAAAGAAATTTAGTCGCATTTTTCATTTATACAGAATTTCCTCCCTGTCGGGT
>Ga0126336_10000053_pt1 | contig 26326 bp, 57 predicted proteins | sample SidCmetagenome_FD_92530 | JGI IMG/M metagenome (GOLD analysis project Ga0126336, IMG submission 92530) | Coral microbial communities from El Islote,Puerto Morelos, Mexico - Siderastrea C C metagenome | ecosystem: Host-associated > Invertebrates > Cnidaria > Coral | place: El Islote,Puerto... | reverse complement strand
ATCACCCGATTTCCATACCATTTTTGCCAACCAACTCGGTTAAATTTAAACTCTGAAACTATATTCTTGTGTTGAACAACTCAAAATCCAATTCAAAATCTGCTTTTCGTTTCAAGACGCTTAAAAATGCAAATGGCGCGCTCGCGCGCTTAGCCAATCAGATATGAGTATTTTTGGCGCTTGGCCAATCAGGAATTAGTAATTTTGCCCTCGTCCGAAACTGAAAATTAAGAAAAAATGCCCCCTGTCTCAACCAATCAGCAATCAGTAATTTTGCCCTCTATGTTATAAACCATGAATTGTGGGTCTTTCCACCAATGAATCGAGTAGTAATGCCCGCTCGTTTGGACCTCCTGGCCTCGTTTGGATGCAAAGGATTTGATTGGTGGGTTAGGATAAAAAAGTCAGCCATGTTGGATTTTTCTGGTTGGTGATTGGTGGAGAAGGGTTAGGGTCAAAAGTCCAATTTGGTTTCGCGTGGGTGTTCACGTGCTATGTCCCAAAAAAGGTAAAAACGGAAATGACGTGATAGCGGAAACCGGAAGTGGAAAATCACCATGACAACCGGAAGTGAAATGGGAAAATTTTTTAATGAACAGTACACGAGACGTGTGCCCTGGACCCGAGTGGTCAGCGGCGTCCCTTGACAAAGAGTCCAAAGTCCAACTCGGAAAGCGCGGTTTACGAGAAACTCAAACAGGTGTTCATGCGTGGAATCACTTGACGTTTGGGGTGACCAAGAAAGCACATTAGTTTTTGGTTGGGTTCATACTGGTCCTTGAGTTGTCCCCAGAATCCTTCTTTTGATCCAAATTCATCGTGACAAATACCATACCAAAGACGATTGTCTTCCCATAGGTTCTTTATTCGCTCGACAAAATGTACGTCTTCTTTCCACAATTCAGGGTACACGACATTAAGTGTAGTGATGGGAATCACTTGTCTGCAGTGAGGACAAGAGGTGGTGTGAGTACCTTTTTCCATTGGCTTGCACATTGAGCGTGACATGGTTGATGACAGCAGGCTAATACGGATTGACTTGTCATGGGTTCCAAACAAATCACGTACTCCAGTTTTTTCTCGCTGGATGTCATCATTGAAAAGGACCGTGGAGAGGATTGTCTTCCTTGCTTGTTTGCTTGTTTGCTTGCTTGGAGTGAAGAATGAAAAAAGGAAGGACGGGTTGGTTGTTTTTGTAGAGAAAAAAGGGTCCCGTGCCATAGGGTTGAAAACCAGTAGCAAACAGGTCATTTTTGAAGACTTGGGAAAAGGGGTGGCTTTGAAGAATTGGAGAAAAGGGGGTGGGGGTACCCCCTCCTCCTCTTCGTTTTGTCCCATTATGCTTGGCGAATTTCTTGGTATAAAACCCTGGAGATGCCACAGGGTTTCACTCCTAGCTTTGAGCCGGTTCCATGTGAACTTTTGTTGGTTCGTGTGGAGAAAAAAATGTCGGAAAGAAAGTCGTTGAGTTGCCTGTCCAGTTATGTAAATGTGAATGGAGAGGAAGCTGTTGGAAGAAGAGTGCGGGCAGAGAGGACAACATTGGATAGAATCGCTTTGAGAATGGCGGAGAGAAGAGAGGAAACGTGGCGACCCTTGAACCGGAAGCGCACCTCGACGTTTGTTCGTTTATTTTTGACTGCCATGGTGGATAAGCAGAATGCCTTTCGCAGCGATCAACAAAAGAAAAGTATTGAAAAAATGTTAATTCAAGCCCTGGTGAAACGCGTCATACCGTTTGTGTATCGGAATCGAGTCTGGACTTTGGATGAGAATATGTGGCCCATCTCTTTGGCGGAATTTCGAGGACTGAACGATCAGTTGGATGCCAAACTCCCCAAAATCCATGCAAGCCATCATTGGCAGTCTATTGTTATTTTTACGAGGAGATCGAACGGGAGCAGGAGGAATGGCAACGGCTGGAGGAAATGGAGAGGGTTACCATGGAGTCAGTGAGACGCGTGTTGCAATTTTGACTTTTTTAATGAATAAGGAACTTGTTTGATACATTGTGAGTCAAGGCTTCTGTGAGTCAAGAGAAAACATATTTACAATGTTGGTTTTTCATGTCACTATAAGCAGCTTTTCTTAAAGTTTAACTCAAACGTAACGTAGATTTCATCTCTCGACGAAGTTTTTGAAAACGGGAACGTCTCTTGAACACATCCTCTTCTGAAATCAGCGGTTCCTTTTCAATCCAATAAACTTCCCCATGCATGAGGGGATAATAGACTTGAGTCTGTTCACAAAAACTGACACGTTTCATTATAAGGTTTTTACAAATGAAAGTCTTCCAACTGGACTCTTAATTGTTCAATGTCCTCAGGTAGACAGAAAGTACGGTTGAATAAGGCCTTGATTTCTTCTCGAGTTTTGTTGTCGAGACCTCGTGAACCAACCACAGCACTGCTTTAAGTGAGGGTAAGGGGTTTGAGACCCCAGGGTGAAAACTTGCTGCCAGCTACCAGACAGGCAGAATCATCGCTGACGTAGTAGTGGTTTTCCGACCGGTACCAAGTTTGAGTGGGAATGTCAAACAGGTAGACTTCTTTGCCTTGATCCAAAGCCAATTGCACGGTCCACCCTGTTCCCCCTTTAACTCGTTTGGCATCCTTTTCCAGTGTGCTAAAGGCAAAGATGGTATGAGCCTTTTTAGCAATTTGGTAATTGCGTTGCAGCAGTTGTTTCGTGTGGAAATGACTGGGAACACGTTTACACAGTTTGGCAGCAGCCTGATGAAGGTGGGGATTGGATAGCATCAACACTTCCCCCGTGGAAGGACTGACTTATTGGGCTCGTGGATGATTGGGGGGCACAATGACTTCAATTTGCAAACCGAAATGTTTGGCCATTTCTTCCACCAATTCATCGGTGCCTTTCGCTCCACCGGTGTAGAGAACATGACCATTGCCAATATTGAGTTGCATCTCTTATTCTATGTCTTGGGCTCCAATCATGTTAATGTCTGGGTCTGGGAACATTCGTCAGGAAAAATGTAATCTGTGTCAGGTCCTACGATTTCAAGAATGTCTGCTTTGCTTAAACCTAAAGCCAAACCGAGATCAATGAGATGAAGGTAAACCCAGCAGCTAGACCTCGGTTGATACGCTCAAGCAGATAATCGTCGTCAAATTCAAAGTCTTCACGCTTGAGATCCTTGTAGTCCATGAAGTTGGAACGGAAAAAAGTGAAATGAGGAACCTTCTTAAATAGGTCAAAGGGGAAGGGAAGGTGACCAATGGGAAAAAACTTGACCTTATATGGGTATCACGTGATAGGGAAAGGAACCAATAAGAGTCGAGACGATCTGACCAATGGTGGGTATTTTGACCTTATATGGTCCTGAATGAATCCAAAATCTGACCAATGGTCTCTAAGAGAAGAAGCTGACCTATCAGAGACATTTTGACCTTATAAGGTCATCACGTGATGGGAAAATGAACCAATGGGGCCAAGGTTTAAAGGGTATAAAAAGCCATGCGCTGCTTGTGAAAAATTCACATTCAGGTAGGATGTCCACCTCGTGAGAATATGGCGATGTCTCGCCAGCTCGTTCTCCAAATCCTGGTCGCAAGAGAAAATCTAGTTCTGACAAAAGCTCTCACCCTGCCGGGAAGAAAAAGAAGGAGAAGGAGAATGAAGTAATTCAAAATATGAAACCCACAGGATTGGATGCATTTAAGAAAAATGAGGCGGTCTGTTTGGGTTAAATGCCTGATGACAATGATCCTGCCATTGTAGTAGAGGTGATACAAGAGGGAGTGTCTTACCCGCAAGCCAGTGAGGAAGAAACGAAGCAAGCAGTACAAGAACTGATGAATGAGTTGAGTGTGATGGACCAAGCTACCCAAACACCTCCTCAACCCACACTGGAACCTGAAGATGATGATCATGACAATGAAGGGATGAAAAGATTAGTGAGAATGGCTACCATCTTTGAAAGTCCTGCCTTTCAAAACCTTAGACCCGTCCCCGTTCGGTGGACTACATGGTTTGCCTTTGCCATGAGGTGCGTTTGGAGGAGCGTCAGTCTCAAAAGCGATGAGAATATGTCAAATGTCCCATGCACCCTTGTTTGCTGTTTTGTGCTGAAGAGAAAGCCTATGACTATATGAGGGAGGTGTATCGTCAACCTCATCCAGATGTTTGTGACCTGTGGAACTGTTTGTTGTGCTTCTGTCGTGAACCCGTCACGCTTCAACTCAGCCACTCCCAAGACAATCCCAATCGATTGTTCATGGCTTGTTCCAAGAAAAAGTACAAGTTCTTTCGGTGGGCCAACCAACCTTTGGGTGAAAAGTGTTGGAAATGGTTTCAAGAAAACCCACCACCACCAAAAAAGTCAGAACACCCTTAGCCTAGCCGTGATGGGAATGGTTATCCCAAGCGGCGGTATGACATCCCAGGGCCACCACCTCCCACACGCAGATTCAGACGCAAAGAGGATGTGGAGCGAGAACGTCCCTTGACCGATTATGAGAACCAGTTGCTGCGAGAAATTCAGGAACTCAAGAACCGTCAAGAGGTTGTGGTGGCTCCCGCACCACCTCCACCCAAGTACAGTGACAGTGTACAGAACTGGCAGAAAGGCCTAGAGGCTGTGGCTCACGATATCCGTACTGGTTCACCCAGTGACGGTTTGTTTTTAAAAAAAAAAACATTTTGTTTGTTTGTAAGAAAAAAAGGAACTCAGCAGGTCCGGAAAAAGAGAATTATCGACCGGGGCGCCGGTACTTTTTTCAAATACGCGCTCTCTTTTGATCTTTTGACTTGTAAGAATTCTATAAAGAGTGTGGTTGTGCAAAATAAAAGTTCAGTTTGAAATAAAAAATCATGGAGACTGTTCTTATGCGTTATGGGTGGGATTGTTTGTGGAATGTGGTTCAATGTAAGTGTCATCAAGCCCTTTGCCATTTTTTGTATGACCACCAAGAAGGGGAGAAAGTTTCTATTCCTGATGAATTTCGTCCCAAGGAAACGAATCTTGAAGAGACCCCTGTGGAAACCAATGTGTATCGATGGGTGGTGTTTGTGCTGTGGTTGGAACCACACCCGAATGCTTTGCGATGGTATCGAATCATTCAAAAGGCGCACCCTCATAGTGTACCTACCATACAAACCCTGTGGGATTACTGTCAGTAGGTATGGCACCTAGAAAGACAAAAAAGAAAAAGATAAATTTGACAGAACAATGGCACTCCCGTTACCACGACCCCAGAGCCGAAGGCAGTTTAGGGGGTGTGCAACGTTTTGCCCGTGCTCATAAGATTCCTCTCAAACGGGCTCAACGCGTGTTGGAACGGGATTTGGCGTACACGCTGCATAAGCCTCGACGTCGTCGTTTTACTACTCTCCCTGTCATTGTGGGGGGATTGGATGATCAATGGGTAGCGGATTTGGCTTACTGACGGTGTTGGACGTGTTGTCTAAGTACGCGTGGGTGCAACCCTTGAAAGCCAAAACCGGGGTGGCCTTGGTGAAAGCCTTTGACAAGATTCTGAAACAAGGTCGTAAACCCAATCGTTTGCAAACGGATCGAGGGACCGATTTTTACAATCGCACGTTTCAACGTTGGGTCAAGGACCAAGGGATTGATCATTTTTCCACTGAGGGGGATGCCAAAGCTGCAGTGGTGGAACGGTTTAACCGGACGTTGAAAGAACGACTGTACCGTTATTTCACGGCGGCCAACACGTTACGGTTTGACGATGAGTTACCCCAACTGGTGCAAGGTTACAACGCCACGCGTCATGGCATGGCACCCCAGGACGTGACGTGGGATAGCGAAGAAGCCGTGTGAAAACGTCTCTACGAAAAACGCTCGAAAGCCAAACGTCCCTCACCTAAATTCAAAGTGGGGGATCGGGTACGTCTCAATAAGATTCATCGTACTTTTGAAAAAGGGTTTTTGCCCGGTTGGACCGAAGAAGTGTTTGTGGTGCATTGCGTGGTGCCTGGCGTCGTACCTACCTATAAGATTCGCGAGTGGGATGATACCCCGGTCAAAGGCACGTTTTACGAAGCTGATTTACAAAAAGTCCATGTGTCCAACGAGGCTTTGTTTCTATCGAAAAGGTACTTAAGGGTCAAAAAGGTCAAGTGTCGGTCAAGTGGAAAGGGTGGCCTGACAAGTACAACAATTGGATTTCTAGTCAAGACGTGACTAGTCTGAAAAAGGAAGCATGACCTTTGTACCCTCCTCCTCGTTTTACGTGACGTTGATGAGTCACGCCAGTACCCGCGAGTTTCCTCAGAACCGTTTCAGTTATTTCAGAAACCGTTTGCCGAAACCCATTCGATTCATGGGAAAAGGATGGCAAGTGGGAATGGCAAGTTTGTCGCTACCCACCATCCCCGTATTGGGGTATCCTTTGTCAATGAAAAAGATCCCTTGCTTTACGTGAGGTGGCACGAACGAGTGTATAGCAAAGACGACCAAGGAGATGAAGTGTGGTGGCACCAACGTCGCGAATTGAAGATTTTGGGTCAAGACATGAAAGACAAGTTGTCTTCCTCCACGGGCTATCAATTTTTTCAAACACTGGTTCATCGGTACGAACAAGCAAGAGCCAACCAAACCCGACCCAAAAACAAATGGGCCGAGGATAATGGAGTCAAGTTGTACCCTTCGTTTGAATGGACCTCCCAAGGAGATTTGCTGCTAAACACCACCAATATGGATTATCAAAGACAAGTGGCACGTGTCTTATGGGGACAAACCTTGACACTGAAAATGGGATGAATCAAAGAACCCACCTCGGGCACGTTTCGACTGGGACCCAACTTATTGCAAGAATTTCATTCGGATACCATTCCCACCCCCTCGGGTGTCCCGGATGCTGCCAATCGACCCACGTTTAGGAAAGTGGATGGCGGGTATTTGGTGTTGAGCGTGACCTGTAACTGGTGATTTGTCAATTTGAACCACAAGTTTCGCCCCTCCACGGAATTTGCCCCCACGCGGTCCTTGCACGTGTATTGCAATGCGGGTACCAGCAGCATGGTAGGGAATCGCGTGACGGATCTCTTGAGAGAAAACAAGTATCACCCTGAAAACACCACCCACTTTGAGCCCATTCACATTCAATATGTGCCGGTGCGCAATGAAATGGTGGAAATCATTGAAACACAGGTGGCGGAAGTCAATGGGGATCTCGCTCTAGTTGGAGAAGGGCACACCATCCTGACCCTACACTTTAAAAGGGAGGTGGTCTAAAGAAAAGAAAAAGACAGGATGTCGTTCTACGTGACGTTGCCCAGTCATGCCAACCGACGTGAATTTCCTAACAACCAAGCCAATTGGTTCAAGATTCGTTTACCACATCCCTTGCGTTTACCGGGTGGTCGATGGTAAGTGGGATTGAGTGCCATTTCTTTGCCGGACACCCGTGTGAATTTGTACGATTTGGTAAAGAAAGATGGGTACGTTATTGGGATGTCCTGGGACCAAACCATTCCCAAGCCGGGTTCAACGGATGGTGAAACGCAAACGGATGTGGGAAGCGCTCAAGTCATTATCAATGACATCAAAGATTTGGATTGGGTGATAAATGGTGTGAGTTTTATGAAAGCTGCCATTACACACAAGGAACAACAACGCAAGGAAACAGCCATCCAAGGAGGACGTTTTACCAATGAGCAGGGCAAACACACCTACGTCAAGTTTCGTTGGGATGGGGAAGATCTCATCATTGATAACACCAATGTCTGCCATTGCGATCAGGACACACCGTCTATTGCCATTTACACTAAGTTGGCTCTCAAGATGGGGTGGTTGCGTAAAATCAGCAGTGGGTTGATTTTGGGACCCAAATTACAGATTACAGCAAGAATTCATGGGAGATCAAATACCCAACATGAAAAAAACCAGTGATTGGAACGATTTGAACGACGAACACACCAACCCAGTTTTTTGGACGGTTCGTTCTTTTTTACCGGATTATTTACAATTGAGCATGAGTTGTAGTTGGCGTTTCACCAACTTGAATGTGGTGTTTCGTTCCGTGGTGGGAGAACCCTTTCGATCTCTGCACGCGTACTCCGACGTGGCAGGCAGCAGCATTGTGGGAAATCGCGTGACCGATTTGTTGCGAGAATTCAAGTACGAGAGGGAAGGACGAGGGACCATTTACTTTGAACCGTTACACCTACAATACATCCCTCTTCGCAATGAGGTCATTGAAATCATTCAAACGCAACTGGCAGAAACCAATGGAGAGCTAGTCAAGCTTGGAGAAGGAAACACCATTGTCACGTTACACTTCAAAAAGACATAAAAAGAAAAAAAGAACAAGTGAACAAAACAATCATGGTTCGGAAAAGAAGACGGCGGCGACGACAACCGAAACGTCAAATCCAACGGCGGCGGCAGCGTCAGCAATTGGCTGAAGGGGTAGGAACCGTCATTGTTGGAATTCCTAAAGCCGCTTGGAAAATCACCAAAGGGTTGGAAACGTTAGCCAAAAAGAATGCGAAAAAGGCTCATTTGAAACGCATGGCGGAAATCAAACGTGGGAAACGAAAACGGTATGCTGGGGAATCCTTCAACTGCAACATCATGTGAGTCGTTGTGTATAAAAAGAGAGGGTCACGTGAAGAAAAGAAAAAAAGTAATCAACATGCGGGGCGGTAGTTTGACGCGATTTCGTCCTGACGAGGACTACGATCAAGATGGAAAAGGCGTATTGACAGATCTATTTCGTGGAGGGCTCCAAGGCCTTAATAGGACCCGAAATCCCTTAAAGCTACCTAGTAACACCTTAAGTGGATTGAAAGCAGGCTGGACTTGTGGCGTGAAACGAAAAGCCGAGCAACTGATCAAAAAAGAAATCACCAAACGAGCCAAAAAAGCCTTGGGCACTAAAAACGTGAAAAAAGCCGTGCACGTGGCCAGGGCTTTGTTTCCTAAACAAGCCAAAAGAGCCCGTGACATTTTTGGTGTCTAAGAAAACAAATGCCGTTAGCTCCAGTTCATTCGCGTCCTCAACGCATTCGCAGTAATCGTGGTTTACCTCAACGTGGTGGCTTGTTTCCTTTTTGGAAAACGCTGAGAAGACGACCACGACGACAACGTGGAGGGAGGTTAAGTGCAAGTGTCATGAGAATTCCGGGTAAGGATTTAGCGCAACGGTTGGGACAACGACGACAAAGGTAAAAAAACCCATCACGACGGGGTCCCTCTACATCTAGACGAAGAAGAAGGCGTCGACGTTGGGAAAAAAAATGCCTAACGTGGGTACCCAAGCAACTCCAGCTGACACCAGTTCCGAAGGGGTCATCAACCCGGCCTTGAAAATATTCAAGGTTCCTCCCACTGACATTAGCATCAATGTTTATCGCATGGTCACCATTCAACCCACCACCACAGGGATCAATCCTATGGGATTCATTATTCCTGGGTTGGACGATTATGTGGATTTGGGACACAGTTACTTTACCATGGAACTGAGATTGAAAAAGAGTGACAATGGTAACTTGATGGCCGCTGAGGCACTTTGACCCGTCAACAATTTGGCGCATTCCATCATCAAACAGATTGACCTGCAGTTGAATGGAGCCTTGATCAGTCCCCAATCAGACACCTATCATTACAAAGCTTACATCGAAACCTTGCTGAATTTTGACCGAGAGGATGGAAAGACTGTATTGGGTCCTCAAGGCTGGTTTAATCAAGTGGATTTCCCACCTCGATTGACGGCTAACAACATAAACAGTACCACTCCTCATAATGACTACCGGGATCTCAGTCCCAATCACAAAGCTGCCTTGGCCGCGTCCATAGCAGAAACTGCCAACTATGCAGGAGGAGTGACTTACAGTTTGGTGTTTACCCCTCACTTGGAAGTGTTTCATGCCGGCAAAGTACTGGTACCCGGTGTGGAAATCAAGATGAAATTTCATTTCAACAGTCCCAACCTGTTTCTAAATAAAGTGGGTCTGGCAGGAAGATTGATGGAAGGGGATGTGAAACTGCTATTTCATCGGTGTCAACTCCGATTGAATGAAGCTGTCTACCGAACCCTCTCTGCTCAAAGACAAAATGACCAACAGTTGGCTACTTACCCCACCGTGCGCAGTGAAATCCGCACCTTCAGCATGCAAAACAACCTGGCCCGCTTTGACATACCTAACCTGTTTCAAAACAGAGTCCTCGACCGATCGATTGTGGCTCTATTGGACAGTCGAGCCTTCAATGGGGATGTGACCGGAGATCCCTTCTGCTTCCAGAAATTTGGACTCACTTCCATCCGACAAATTGTCGCAGGAGAAGAATACCCTTATGAAAGCCTTCAGTTGGTTCGCAACACGGCAGCCCGAGATAATTTGGGATACTTTCGTTTCCTTCAAGCCAGCGGAGCCTGGTGTAAAAAGAAAGGCAATATGGTGGAACGAGACGATTGGGGGCAAGGTAAAAATTGAACCTTGTTCATGTTTGACAATGTCGCCAATGGATGCGCTGACAGTCAAAGACGCAACCCCAAGCAAACAGGAGATCTACAACTCATCCTGGAATTTGGAGCAGCTCCAGGCATCAATATAACCGTGCTGGTGTACGGAGAATTTGAGAACTTGCTGGAGATTGACTCCAACGGAGCTGTGTTGTACGACATTTACCAGCACTGAAAAAATGGAACAAGTGGCTTTGAATAACATACAGTTGGATTATCTGGCGCGAGATAATCCTCAATGGAAACCTTTTTTTATGGGACCGTGGCTTGTGATCGTTTGCCCAAGACACCCAACAAGAAAACACCCCGAGGATACATTGTGAACACAAATCCTCACGATCAACCCGGTCAACATTGGTTGGCCTTGTGGGCCTATCAGAACGTGTGTGACGTCCTGGACAGTTACGCTTTGCCCCTGGAGAAATACTAACAAGCCACCCCGTTGAGCGAGTGGATCGTGAAACATTGGAAGTAAGTCGTGACCAATGGCAAGTCCCTTCAAGCTGTCAATAGTAAGTCTTGTGGGGATTACGCTTTGTTGTATTTGAAAGCCAAAGCCCGTGGACGCACGTTGCAAGATTTTTTAAATGACTTTTCCGATCACGATTATGTAACCAATGACCATAAAGTGGGTCAAAGAGTTAAACAGTTGATTGTTAGTAGCGAGTCGGTTTGGTACAAAGTGTGTCGAACCCCTTATCATCAGCGTTGTTGTTAATAATAAGGTTGAAGCTGTATCAAACTCGTGTCATTTTTTCGTCATGCAAGTGGGAAAACCTTTTCGCTTTCACACCCCTTCCAGTATTTTGGTGGTGGGTCCTTCGGGGTGTGGTAAAACCGTGTTTACGGAAAAACTCTTGTTGGAGAACCCACCTTGTTTGAAACCCCTCCGACCCAAGTGCATTATTGTTATGGAGCGTGGCAAGACCGATTCCAACCCATGCAAGATCAAGGGGTGGTGTTTCACGAAGGGATTCCCGATCACCAAGCCTTGATGCAATGGTTTCCTCAAGGGCAAGGTGTCATGGTCTTGGATGATTTGATGGACGAAGGCAGCAACGACAAACGCGTGTTGGATTTATTTACCAAACATTCCCATCATCAAAACGTGACGGTGATTTATTTGTGCCAAGACATGTTTCCCGTGGGCAAAAATGCCAAAAGCATTTTCCGCAACGCCCATTACATCCGATCGTGGCCTTCAAGAACCCGCGGGATCAATTGGGGGTACGCAACGTGTTGCTTCAATCGTTTCCCACGACCTGGAAAGACAGTTTGGAGACCTTTCATCAAGCTGCTACCAGACCTTATGGGTACTTGGTGTTGGATTTACATCCGGCTTCGTCTGATCAACAACGCTTGTTGAGCCACGTCTTAAAAGAGGAAGGATGGACGGGCACGTATCAATAGCGTCGCGATCAGACAACGGATGTCAAGTAGACAATTGCCTCCTCCCTTGTTTTGGATTTGTTGGGAAATGCCAAGGAAATTACCGAGTAGAAGGTTACAGGGATTGCCTCCTCCCTTGTTTTGGGTTTGTTATGAAAAGATCGTGGGCGATTATTTTCATAGCATGCGTTTGGAGGATATGGATTACCATGCCATGCAAGAGGTATATAATTTGGTTCGAAACCGACGAGGAAAATCCATTGAACGTTTCATTGCTCGCTACAACGAAACGTATTTTTGTGAATTGGTGTGGACCTTAGAAGATCGAGCATGGCAGATGATGATGCACCCCGACGTCCTCCGCAAGCTTATGCAACCGTTTCACCTGCAGGGGTAGGCGCCGCTACCACTAATCAAGTGTCGCCTGGTACCCTTCAAGACATTCTGAACACCCAGGACCAGTCCCTCATTGACCAAGCCTTTGATCAAATGGGAGTTGATGACCTCACGGCTTATTTGGAATCTCTCCCATCCCCCTCGGCTTATGCGGGAGTTTCCCCAGCGGGGATGGGTAGTCAAGCTTCCAGAACACCTTCCACATGACCCGCTTCTGCCCTATCGGTGAGAACCCCTGCCCCTTCCCGTTCACCCCGAAGTCGTAGGCAACAATTAAGGCAAAGAATATTGGCAACCGCGGGAGCTGGTGGGGGTGGTGATGGTGATGGAGGTGGAAGTGGTGGAAGTAGGGGACGTGGTGGCCGCAGCACCCCACGCGGTAGACCGGGACGAGGACGGGGTCGTCGTCGCCGTCGCCCGAATCCGTCCCCCACGTTGCCTTGGACCCCAGCTATACCCTCGCAACAAGCGACACCCCGAGGATCTCCTAGAACCTTGAATCAAGCGGATTTGCAACGTCGATTACAAATGTTGTTCCAAGATCAAGAACAACTTGCCCAAGGACGTGAGATTGCTAACATCACGATGACCAATAGCATCGTGACCAGCTATAAACAGGGAGGACAGCCTAGCGTGCAAAGCAATTCGTCGCTATTTTCAACATGAAAAGAGATGGCTCCCCCCAAAAAAGCCACGGTGTCCTTATTGAATGGACCGTTGTCCCGAAGCAATTGTTTAAAGTTCAAACCGGAACTTTTGCAACGCATGGATTCTCTGTTTGCCTTCTACCACAAACAGTGGTGGTGTTATCGAAAAATGCTGAATCATTTCAAGTTTTACAACGCCTGTTTAATGGAATGGCGATACTACTGATGGCCGCTGGGGTGATTGCCGGTCCTATTTTGGAAAACAGTACGTTGGTAGCGTGTTTGACGGTCGTAGGGACCGTGGTCAAAGGATGGAACGATTTAAAAAAATACAGTTTCAAAGTAGACATGAGCCGTTTTGCTTTTACTACGTATGCCAAAGCCTTGATCGAATTTAGAACCTTCGTGCGTGGCATTCCCTTTGATGGACTGGAAGGGTTTTAAATCAAGATGCAAACGTTGGATGACACCATCATTGATTTTATCCCACCATTACCCAAACGTTGCGTGCAAGAATACTACCGTCAGTTTTTCTACCAACTGGTGGGTGCTCAATGCTACATGGATGGATGTCATCGTCCCTTGATGTCTAAAAGTTATTGGACGGAAAAGGATAAAAAGGCCAACCCTCACGGTCCTCCTCTCATGTATTCGGCACCATGGCCCCCCGTCGTGGTCACGTGAATGTAGGAGGAAGTATATGGTCTTTGCTAAAAGGTGCAGCTCAAGTCGGAGTCAAACTGGGCAGGAGTAAACGCCATGAAAGAATGGGAGCCTTGGGTGTGGGAGGTGCTGTTTCTAATTTTAGACGAAGACCTTGGGCAGTATGAAGCGGCTTCGACGTCATTTACCGTTTTTACGGTCGGTGTTGAAAGAAGCCAATCGTTTAAAACGTCAAGAACTCTTACAATATGCTAATGCGGATCAAGTCAATGCTGTCAGTGAACTGGTATTGAATCTGTTGAAAAACAACATTCCCGTCACATCCCCCATCATGACACAGCTTCGACCCTATAAAAAGGTGCTGCGCAACGTGGGTCGTCGCCGGCATTCGGTCAAAAAGCGTCGTCAGTGGTTGATCTCGCAAAAAGGACGAGGGTTGTGGCAATGACTCAACAACTTGAGTAGTATTGTAAGCCCAGATTGACCATCGAACCTCGTTTGGATGCGTGGATTTTGATTGGTGGAGAAGGGTAAAAAGTCGGCCATGTTGGATTTTTGTGGCTTCTGATTGGTGGAGGTGTATGACGTCATACCGGAAGGGTGAAACGGGAGGTGACGTCATCAAATGGGTGCCCAAATAAGGCGAGCTGTCAATCAAATAGTTACCATAGCAACAAGCCAAGATGGATGTTAAAAAAATCAAATTATTTAATGATCACATAACTTCTTAGTATTTTACAAGCGGGAACGTGTGCGCCTGGACCCGAGTGGTCAGCCGCGCGTCCCATTTAAAACAGGTTAGCAGCGTCATGGATCGTCATTTGTCAACAAGGTTGGTTCTGCATCCAATAAACCAGTCTCGCCACCGATCATACTGAATCCGTGTACTTTAAGAATGGCTTGTCGAATGGTAGGAATGTCTGGCTGCTGCAAGGCTAAGATGAAATCTTCCACATCTTCTTTGATATCTTGAAAGCATTCTTGAAATAATTTTTCGACTTGCTGAATGGTGTCTTGGTAACTGTTTCTTTTCATCAAATGGAGTTCATACCTTTCTAGCTCGGTTAATTAATCTTGGGGCTTATTGGCTAGTTGAATTAAGTTGTATCTTGGCATGCTGCTCGGTATCCGTAAGGATAGGTTTGGAAGGTACTGGGATCAATGACTCTCTTGTCGTAGACCAACTGATAACGATTGTAGTCTGGAAAGGTGTAGAGATAGTAGGTTTTGGCGTCTCTGACGATCTGATACGTTTTGATGACTTGAGTTTGGCGTGGTTCCTTTTGAGGCTTTTGGATTTCGTCGAGAACGTTCTGACGCATGACCTTGTAATTTAATTGGGTCTTGCCTTCACTGTTGAGGCGGAATCCACGAACTTTGCATTCGACTTTGCCCTTTTTGGTTTGGTACCCATAATTCTTAGGGCCCCCTGATACAAATTCCATAATGTAATCATCAGCTTCCAATTTACCGGTGAATTTTCCCAGGTAGTCCCCTAAAGGAGGATTGGGTTGACCCGGTTCCTCCAGGTAAATGACGGAGTCCGTGTCAAAGTACAACACGCATTTACCCAGGAATTCTAGGGCTTCATAGAGACGGAGACGTGGCCACCACGTGGTGAAACTGGCTACGAACACGTTGAGGTTGGGTGACACAGGGATGTCTTCGTCGTGATGTTGATAATGGACTTCCACAAGCTGGTCATTGACAACAGACACGTGACGGACATCCAAGGTATCGGTATCCAGGAAATGGTGAAAGGCTTGGGGGTCGCTGAATTCTTTGACTTGGGTTTTGTTGAGACGTTGGCCAAACTTGCCCCACATGGAATTGAGCATCATTTTGGCCAGAGCTCGCAGTATCAAAAAAATTTCGGGAGAGAAATCGGGAAAGCTTCGGGAGAAAGCAAAAAGATACCGTCAATAAAATCGGTCAAAAGTCAACCAAGCAGCTGTAAGATATCAAAATATACACAGTGGGTGTCAAGAACGATATCGTGAGAAAAATCGCGAACGATTGCGAGAGTGTAGTCGTCAATATTACCGGGATCATCGAGAGTCTGTTTTGATGCGACAAGAGCAATATCGTCGGCATTACGAACCATCGAAAGAAGCTGCTCGTAAGTTTATGATGGAGTATCGAGAAAAGAGAGACGAGACATTTGGAATGGCATTGCAGCGACAATTGGACAATTTTTATGACGAGAAAAAGAGAACTGAGGAAAAACTGAAAGCTTTAGGACCTCAAAAACTGACAGTCACTCTAGCCGATTATTTGAAAGCGCCTTCTGTGGACTTGCGTACACCCGTGGCTATGTACTTTGCATAGTTTTGTCAATCGCTCGATGAAAAAGAAGAAAACGTGTCGTTTATAGACCTGTTGAACCAAGAGCACATGAATGGCCCCATCAAATCCACACGATGGATCAACATGTATGGGACAGGGATGCCAGCCAATAGCCCGACGATTTGATGGTTGACCTGGATGGACTACCCCCACCGGAAACTGTGGATTCATTTATGTGTGACGACGATGTGATTTATTGCCTTGATGAATTAATAGCGGACCTGGAGGAGGAGGAACCCTGCTCCTTGGAGAACACTGTGGATGTTGAGAACTAGATTCATGACACGATCCCGGATGACTGGGAAAATGTTGTTGATGATGTCATTAACAATTTTGATGTTGATCTTCTTTTATGAAAAAAAAGACAGCAGCAGACATTTTTTTCTAGGTTTAAAATGTGTTTTATTTTTTCATTAAACGACAACGACGATAACAAAGTTGGTGTAACCAGTTCACCATTAAAGTTTCTTTACAATTTCAAACGTTTCTTGGCTTGCATGATTCTTTTGACCACACGTTCTGTCATGGTTTTCTTGCCGGGTAAACGATCATGGCTTTGATCATCTTGGTATCCGGTTTCCACTTGTCTTGCAAATTCTGGGCGTGACTGTAACCAATGTCATGTTGTTTGGCAATCTTGTCCAATCGATTGATACCAGGATCTCCACGCTTAAGACGTTTGGCCAGATGAGTGCCGAGTCCCATGTACTGATAACCGGGCCAATGAAATTCAATGCCAGTTTTAGCAAACCATTTTTGGACGTCCACACCCCATCCTCGTTGGGTTCTCTTTCTTTTGGTTCCCCTCCTCCTGGAGGTGGGTTTTTCTGGTAACGGGTTTTCATTTTGGTCACTCGCGTAATCCAAACGTCGTCTCAACTTCTTGCCTCGTGCCCAATCTTCCCACCCTGGCAAGGGTTTTAACTGTTCCACTTCTCGAGCGGGACCTTTGCCTTTGCCAAAAGGACTTTAAGCTAGCTTTTTTTCCAAGGTCTTGCGACGTTCTCGAATGGCTTGTAAGCGTAAACTAATATCAGTGTCTCCTGGACTGATAGAAGGAGTTCCTTTCTTGATGGGAATTTTACTGGTCGATGCCGCTTTGCCTTTTTTGGTTTGTGGTTTGGGGGTGGACGGACTGCCTTTTATCATGCGCTTCAACCATTGTTCGACAGGACCCGTTACCAAATCTCCTTCTTCTTCCTCTCCCTCCTCTCCTGGAGGTCCACCGGGTGCACCAACACCTGCACCTCCAGGAAATTGACGTATGCGTTTGGTTAGCTTGGTCAATTCCTGACTTAGTGGTTTAGTTTTAGCATTGACAAGGGCAGGAGGAAGTTGGGGGTCCGCCAAAAACACGTGAGCCGCTAACGTAGCCGCTTTGTTCAGCAAAGCATTTTCCGTTAACTCCCCTTTGTAATATTGAATAAGTTGATCCAAATCCTTTTGAGGAATCATGTACACCTCTTCCATGGTGGTTTGTTGCTACACTCGACACAAAGTTCTCCCTCCTCTTGGTTACGACACCTCTCGCACTGCAAACGTTTCAAGACATGTATGTACTCTCGATACAGCAGCTGATATTTATGCTTCCAATAACAACAACTTTCTTTCCACTTTTCTGTTTCCTAATTGGCGTCTTGTAAAAGACTCACCCACGTGGGAAGATTTAGCGTCGACGAACACATTGACATAGCACGTTGTTGAGTCCTTGCCACAACCCTCGGCCTTTTTGCGAGGTAAACCACTGACGACGCTTTTTGACGGAATGTCGGCAACGGCCCACGTTGTGCAACACCTTTTTATAGGGTCGAAGCTGTGCCATGATGGGTGGTGTCATGGGAATGTTGTTTTTCAACAGGTTCAATACCAGTTCACTAACAGTATTGACTTGATCGGCATTGGCATGTTGTAAAAGTTCTTGACGTTTAAAAAGATTGGCTTCTTTTAACACCGAGCGTAAAAACGGTAATTGACGTCGAAGACGTCTCATCCTGCTCATGGTTTTCTTCTTCTTCGTCTAAAATTAGAAACAGCACCTCCTACACCCAGAGCTCTCATTCTTTTGTAGCGTTTATTCTTGCCCAGTTTAGCTGCACCTTTCAGTAAAGAAAGAATACTTCCTCCGACATGGACTCTGCCACGTCGTTTTCTTTTTCCTCTTGTTCTTCTGACGACCATGATCTCGAATATTGGAGGGTGGGGCTGTGAGGTGAGGCCTTTTTATCCTTTTCCGTTGAATAACTTTTGGACATCAAAGGACGATGACATCCATCCACGTAGCATTGCGCATCCGCTTGTTGGTAAAAAAATGGACGGTAGTATTCTTGCACGCAACGTTTGGGTAATGGGGGTGTGAAATCAATAATGGTATCATCCAACGTTTGCATCTTGATCAAAAACCCTTCCAGTCCCTCAAAGGGAATACCACGTATATAGGTTCTCAATTCAATCAAGGCTTTGGCATAGCTCGTAAAAGCAAACCGGCTCACGTCCACTTTAAACCTGTATTTTTTAAAATCGTTCCACCCCTCGACCACGGTACCCACGGCTGCCAAACACGCTACCAAGGTACTGTTTTCCAAAATGGGTCCTGCAATCATACCAGCCGCCATTAGTAGTAAAGCCATCCCGTTGAACAAGGCATTGTAAAACTTGAAATGACTCAACATTTTTCGATAACACCACCATTGTCTGTGGTAAAAGGCATACAAGGAATCCATGCGTTGTAAAAGTTCCGGTTTGAATTTCAAACAATTGATTTTGGACAGCGGTCCATTCAATAAAGACATCACGGTTTTTTTCGGAGGAGCCATCTCTTTTTAAGTTGGTTATCGCGACGAACTGCTTCGTACTCTAGGCGGTCCTCCATGTTTATAGCTGGTCACGATGCTATTGGACATGGTGACATTAGCAATTTCACGTCCTTGAGCCAGTTGTTCTTGATCTTGGAACAACATACGTAATCGACGTTGTAAATCCGCTTGGTTCAAGGTTCTATGGGATCTTCCTGGGGTCCAGGAACCTCGAGGTGTAGCTTGTTGTGAGGGTCTGGGTGGGGTCCAAGGCGTGGGGGACGGATTGAGGCGACGGCGGCGACCCCGTCCTCGTCCTCGTCCTCGTCCTGGTCTTCCACGTGGGGGTACTGCGTCGGCCGCCACTCCCGCTACCACCACCTCCACCCCCACCAGCTCCTGCGGCTGCCAACAATCTAGTGCTTCCCCAACTACGAGGGGTTCGAGCTCCCGAAGATAAACGAGGGCTCCCGCGATGCGGTGTTCGGGCTCCTGTGGAAGGGGTTCTGGAAGCTTGACTATCCACCCCCGCCGGAACAGAAGGGGATGGGAGAGATTCCTAATAAGCTGTAAGGCCATCGACCGTCATTTGATCAAAGGCCCGGTCAATCAAGTCTTGGTCCCCCGTATCCAAAATCTCTTGCACAGTCCCCGGTGACACTTGATTGGTAGTAGTCGTGCCTACCCCTGCAGGCTGAACGGTTGCGTAAGCTTGCGGAGGACGTCGGGATCCATCATCATCTGCCATGCTCGGTCTTCCAAGGTCCACACCAGTTTACGAAAATAGGTTTCGTTGTAACGATCAATCAAACGGTCAATAGATTTTCCTACTCGGGTTCGAACCAAATTATATACCTCTCGCTTGGCTTGGTAATCCATGTCATCCAAACGCATGCTATGAAAATGATCGCCTATGATGTTTTTCCCAACAAATCCAAAACAAGGGTGGAGGCAATCCCTGTAACCTTCTACTGGGTAGTCTTTTACTTGACATCCTGATCACTGCGACGCTTTTGATAGGTACGCGTCCATCCTTCGTCTTTTAACAGGTGACTCAACAATCGTTGTTGATCGGACGACGCTGGGTGTATATCCAATACCAAATACCCATAAGGTCGGGCGGTGGCCTGATGAAAGGTTTCCAAACTGTCTTTCCAGGTGGTGGGAAACGATTGAAGCAACACGTTGGGTGTGAAAGCGAAAAGGTTTTCCCGCTTGCATGACAAAAAGAAAAGAATGACACACATTTGGTCCATTTTCAACCTTATTATTAACAACAACGTTGATGATAAGGTCTACGACACGCTTTGTGCCAGACCATCTCGTTTCCAACAATTAACTGTTTGATTCTTTGACCCACTTTATGATCATTGCTTACATAATCGTAATCGGAAAAGTCATTTAAAAAGTCTTGCAACGTGCGTCCACAGGCTTTGGCTTTCAAGTACAACAACGCGTAATCCCCACAAGACTTGCTATTGACGGCTTGAAGGGACTTGCCATTGGTCACCACATACTTCCAATGTCTCACAATCCACTCTATCAACGGAGTAGCTTGCTGGTGTTTTTCCAGGGGTAAAGCGTAACTATCCAACACTTCACACACGTTCTGATTGGTCCATACAGCTAACCAATGTTGATCGTGAGGGTCTGTGTTCACAATGTATCCTTGGGCTTTTTTTTGTTGGGTGCCTTGGGTAAACGATCACACGCCACGGTCCCGTAAAAATAAGGTTTCAATTGAGGGTCATCTCGCGCTAAATAATCCAACTGCACATTATTCAATGCCACTTGTTCCATTTTTTCTTCAATGCTGGTAAATGTCGTACAACACAGCTCCGTTCGAGTCAATCTCCAACAAGTTCTCAAATTCTCCGTACACCAGCACGGTTATATTGGCTCCAGGAGCTGCACCAATTTCCAAGCTGAGCTGTGAGTCACCCGTTTGCTTGGGGTTGAGTCTTTGACAGTCAGCACATCCATTGGCCACATTGTCAAGCATGAACAAGGTACAACTTTTTCCCTCTCCCCAATCTCCCAGTTCCACCATATTGCCTTTCTTTTTGCATCAAGCGCCACTGGCTTGAAGAAAACGGAAGTACCCTAGATTATCTCGGGCTGCTGTGTTGTGAACCAACTGCAGGGTTTCATAACGGTATTCTTCTCCTCTGACAATCTGTCGAATGGAACTCAGTCCAAATTTTTGGAAGCAGAAGGGATCTCGGGTCACATCTCCATTGAAGGCTCGACTGTCCAACAGGGCTGCAATCAACCGGTCGGGAACTCTGTTTTGAAACAGGTTGGGTATGTCGAAGTGGGTCAGGTTGCCTTGCATACTGAAGGTTCGGATTTCACTACGGACTGTCGGGTAAGTAGCCAATTGTTTGTCATTGTGTCTTTGGGCAGACAAACTCCTGTAAACAGTTTCATTCAACCGGAGTTGACACAAATGAAATCGTAGCTTCACATCCCCTTCCATCAATCTTCCTGCCAGAGCTACTCCATTCAAAAACAGGTTGGGACTGTTGAAATGAAATTTCGTCTTGATTTCCACGCCTGGTACCAGGACTTTACCCGTGTGAAAGACTTCCAAGTGAGGTGTAAAGACCAGACTGTGAGTCACTCCTCCCGCATACTTGGCGGTTTCTGCTATGGATGCAGCCAAAGCGGCTTTGTGATTGGCACCGAGATCACGGTAGTTATTATGAGGCGTGGTACTGTCGGTATTGTTAGCCGTCCATTGGGGTGGGAAATCCACTGCATTAAACCAACCTTGAGGTCCCAATACCGTCTTTCCATCCTCTCGGTCCAAATGCAACAATTCTTCAATGTAAGCCTTGTAATGATAGGTGTCTGATTGCGGACTGATCAAAGTCCCATTCAACTGCAAGTCAAACTGTTTGATCATGGAATGCGCCAAATTGTTGACGGGCCAAAGTTTTTCAGCAGCCACCAAGTTAGCATTGTCGTCCTTTTTCAATCTCAGTTCCATGGTAAAGTAACTACGACCCAAATCCACATAATCGTCCAAAGCAGGAATAATGAATTCCATGGGATTAATAGCCGTGGTAGTGGGTTGGATGGTGACCATACGATAGGCATTGATGCTAATGTCAGTGGGAGAAGCCTTGAAGACTCTCAAAGCTGGATTGATGACCCCTTCAGAACGTGCGTGAGCCGGGGCAGCCTCTTCGGAACGGATTTGAGTTGGAATTTGAGTAGGGGCGGCTACTCGTGAAATGACGTTCGGCATTTTTTTAACGTCGTCTTCTCCTTCTTCGTCTAGATGTAGAGGGACCGCGTCGTAATGGGTTTTTATACCGTCGTCGCCGTGCCAACCGTTGCGCCAAATCAAACCCCGGAATTCTCATTACATTTTGACTCAACCAGCCTTCACGTTGTCGCCGTCGTGGTCGTCTTCTCATCAATTTCCAAAAAGGAAACAATCCACCGCGTTGAGGTAAACCACAATCACTACGCATACGTCGAGGACGCGAATGAACTGGAGCCAACGGCATTTTGAAACACCAAAAATATCACGGGCTCTTTTCACTTGTTTGGGAAACAAGGCACTGGCCACACGCACGGCTTTTTCACGTTCTTGTTACCCAAGGCTTTCTTGGCTCGTTTGGTGATTTCCTTTTTCCTGACTTGTTCGGCTTTTCGTTTGACACCACCTGTCAAGCCTGCTTTCAATCCACTCAAGGTGTTACTAGGCAGTTTTAAAGGGTTTCCGGTCCTTTTAAGTTCCTGGAGACCTCCACGAAATACATCTACCAACATGCCTTTTCCACTTTGATTTCCCACTTGATCATAGTATTCGTCAGGACGAAATCGCGTCAAACTACCACCCCACATGGGGGGTGCTTACTACCAATGACGACTTTTTTTCATTTTCTTGAACATGACTCGTCTCTTTTTATACACAACACCGACATCTCACGTGATAGTGCAATTAAAAGATTCTCCAGCATACCGTTTTCTTTTCCCACTTTTGATTTCCGCCATGCGTTTCAAATGAGCTTTTTTGGCATTCTTTTTGGCCATCGTTTCCAACACTCTGGTGTTTTTCCAAGCGGCTTTGGGAACCCCCACGGCTACGGCTCCCATATCTTGACCCAATTGTTTACGCTGCTGCTGCCGGCGTCGGGTTTGACTTTTTCTTTTCCGCACCATGATTGTTTTCTGTTGACTTACACTTTTTTCTTTTTATGTCTTTTTGAATTGTAACGTGACGGTGGTATTGCCTTCTACAAACTTGACGAGTTCTCCACTGGTTTCTGCCACTTGGGTTTGAATGATTTCAATCACTTCGTTGCGAAGAGGAATGTATTGAATGTGCAACGGTTCAAAGTAAATGGTCCCTTGTCCTTCCCTCTTGTACATGACTTCTCGTAACAAATCGGTCACGCGATTTCCCACAATGCTACTACCTGCCACGTCTGAGTACACGTGCAGAGATCGAGAGGGCTCTTTCACCACCGAACGAAACGCCACATTCAAATTCACAAAACGCCAATTAACGCTGAAACTCAACCAAATCCAAGTGGTGCCATTTTTATCCACGGTTGTTTGGTAATACTCCAGGTCACCTTCAGCATTTTTTAATTCAATGTTTTGTTTACTGGGTACCACCCCATTAATGAATTCCATGTTCAAGTTGCGTCCAGTAATCCATTGTCCACGCTGTTTTTTTTTTTCAAACCACCCCATTTTTTCGGCCATGACATGATGGATGGCAAAATGGGGTACGAACATAGTCTCTGTGGATGAAACCACGTACTTGTACCGGTTGACGTTGCTATTGTCCAACAATAAATCCTCTCCTTCCCAGACAAACGTAGGACAAGTCTTCTTTCCACTCTCCGTATCGGTAGCTCCAAATTGTCCCAGGTAAGCATAGTTCATAGTTTTAGCTATCCATCTCAAATAGGATTTCATGAAGGTCACTCCATTTACAATGGAATCGTTATGTTTCAAATATTCCATTTTCAAATTGAAACTACGCACCGTACGTCCCGCTGATGTCATTCTGTAACAAGAGGTACCACAAACGAACTGATCCTCAGGAACAAGATCAAAAATGTTAACACCCGTGTCTGGCAAAGAAGTGGCACTCAATCCCACTTGCCATTGACCGCCAGGTAAACGTAACGGATGCAGTAAACGAATCTTGAACCAACTGGCTTGGTTGTTGGGAAATTCACGTCGGTTGGCATGGCTGGGTAACGTCACGTAGAACGACATCCTGTCTTTTTCTTTCTTTTTCTTCACACAATCTCCCTTTTAAAGTGTTGGGTCAGGATGGTGTGACCTTCTCCAAATTGAACCAGATCCCCATTGATTTCTGCCATTTGGGTTTCGATGGTTTCCACCAATTCATTTCGCACCGGTAGATATTGAATGTGAATGGGTTCAAAGTGCGTGGTGTTTTAACTGTGGTACTTGATTTCTCTCAAGAGATCCGTTACGCGATTCCCTACCATGCTGCTGGTACCCACATTGCAATACACGTGCTAGGGACGCGTGGGGGCAAATTCCGTGGAGGGACGAAATTCAAATTAACAAACCGCCAATTTCAGGTCACACTCAACACTAAATACCCACCATCCACTTTCCAAAAGGTGGGTTTGTTGTCAGCATCCGGTACATCCGAGGGGGTAGGAATGGTATCCGAATGAAATTCCTGCAACAAATTGGGTCCTAGTCGAAACGTACCAGAGGTGGGTTCTTCAATCCATCCCATTTTCAATGCCAAGGTTTGTCCCCATAACACACGTGCCACTTGTCTTTGGGAATCCACATTGGTTGTGTTCAACAACAAATCCCCTTGAGAGGTCCATTCAAAGGTAGGGTACAACTTGACTCCATTGTCCTCAGCCCATTGGTTTTTAGGTTTGGTTCGATTGGCTCTTTCTTGATCGTAGCGATAAACCAGTTTTTGAAGAAATTGGGATCCAGTGGATGACGACAAACTGTCTTTCATGTCGTGATCATCTTTGCCATACACTCGTTCGTGCCATCTCACGTAAAGCAGAGGATCTTTTTCGTTGACAAATTGTTCCCCCACCATTAGAATGGTAGGTAACGACAAACTAACCATTCCTACTTGCCATCCTCGTCCCACAAATCGAATGGGTTTGGGCAAACGGTTTCTAAAATAAACTGGAACGGTTCTGAGGAAACTCGCGGGTACTGGCGTGACTCATCAACGTCACGTAAAACGAGGAGCTGGGTACAAAAGTCATGCTTTCTTCTTTTTGAGGGTGGTCACGTCTTGACTTGCAATCCAACTATTGTACTCGTCAGGCCACCCTTTCCACTTGACCAACATGCGGTCTTTTGGACGCTTAAGTACCTTTTCAATGCGAAACAAACCCTGGTCGGTCACGTGGACTCTTTGTAGATCCACTTCGTAAAATGTACCTTTGACCGGGGTATCATCCCACTCGCGAATCTTATAGGTGGTCACAGGACCAGGCGTCACGCGATGCACCACAAGCACTTCTTCGGTCCAACCGGGTAAATACCCTTTTTCAAAGGTACGATGAATCTTGTTGAGATGTACACGATCCCCCACTTTGAATTTGGGTGGGAGACGTTTGGCGTTCAAACGTTTTTCTAGAGACGTTTCCACACGGCTTCTTCGTTATCCCACGTCACGTCCTGGGGTGCCATACCAATACTACGATGACGCGTGGCGTTGTAGCCTTGCACCAATTGGGGTAACTCGTCGTCAAACCGCAACGAGTTGACTGCCGTAAAATAACAATGCAGTCGTTCTTTCAACGTATGGTTGAACCGTTCCACCACTGCGGCTTTGGCATCCCCCTCGGTGGAAAAATGATCAATCCCCTGATCCTTGAGCCAACGTTGAAACGTACGATTGTAAAATTCTGTACCTCGATCGGTTTGCAAACGGTTGGGTTTACGTCCTTGTTTCAAAATCTTCTCAAAGGCTTTGACCAAGGCCACCCCCGTTTTGGCTTTCAAAGGTTGCACCCAAGCATGAGAGGACGGATAAAGCGTTAACTGTAAGTATCGTTTCACGCAGAGATTTTTTCGGCTTTTCTTAGGAAAGTGTGAAAATCTGTTTAAATGTTGGAAATCAAGCTATCATCGCTTCTTATGAAGCCACGGTGAATATTGTAAAATGACACTATGTTCTGAATGAAAGACGTAAAGTTCTGGTTTTCGTCGAAACGTGGATTCCCTGAAATAAATAAAAGACTGAATTTTGTGACATTCCGCCACGAGTAAGTTGTACACAGTCTTTCACCCCTTGGCTAGGCGATGAAATTGTTTTCGAAGGCAAAGCTGTGATCGATTTCGATAAATTTATGCTCCTTATTTATCCTCCGACTGTTCATGGGGGCTAACAAAGCCTAAATCAAGGAGTATCAGAGGAAGCGATCTAAGACCATCTAATGTCTCTCAATAATTCACGCGGATTTCCGTCCATCCTGTTAGTAAACTTTTCGATTTTGTATACAACGGGTAAAACTAAGCTCTCCAAGAATGAAAAGAAAAACATGAGGTTCTTTGATATCCTGTCACAATCAACCAAAAAATGGAGCAGTGTCTCTGGCTTTTCTACATAGCGAGCGTTAAAAACCGCCTGCCGCGAGAAAACGTGCCTCGCTTT
>Ga0126336_10000052_pt1 | contig 26330 bp, 14 predicted proteins | sample SidCmetagenome_FD_92530 | JGI IMG/M metagenome (GOLD analysis project Ga0126336, IMG submission 92530) | Coral microbial communities from El Islote,Puerto Morelos, Mexico - Siderastrea C C metagenome | ecosystem: Host-associated > Invertebrates > Cnidaria > Coral | place: El Islote,Puerto... | reverse complement strand
TTATTTTCATTTAACACATATTTTGGAAATCTCCAGGTTTGAGGTCCCAATCTCCAGGTTTTTCTGGGCTTTTTTTCAACATCTCCAGATTTGCATGTTTTGGAGGTTGGCAGGTCTGGTTCTGCAACCCTCACCTTGAACCATTATTGGTGTGTAGTCAGAAGTTACTTGAAAGGTCAGTGAAAGGCAGAAAAATCTTCGACAAAAATCCTGCTAGTTGAGCTCTGGAGTTCAAAGCCAAAAATAAATAAGTAATTTCAGTAATGGGAAATCATGTAATTGACTGAAACCGCATGATGTCAAGGCTGATACAAAGCTGGAAGTTACTTATGGAGATTGTTTTGTTTTGTGTTTTTTGTTTGTTTGTTTTTTGTTTTGTTTGTTGTTGTACCTGTTGTTTATTTGTTTGTTTTGTTCTTTTTTACTCTTTCCTTGTATCAGTGGTATGAACTTTAATAAGCGAAAAGTTTCTCTTACAATTTGACTGAAACTTGACTTTTGTCAGACTCTGTCGTTTTGCCCTCACTGAGTCCTTCTCAGGGCGTGAGTTGCGAGACGAATAACGGCATAGGCGATATAGAAAATCTGGTTAAACCTCACTTTTTCCAGAGCGTAAAAAATCACTAACTGTATGGCATGAAGTTTTTTCGGATGTTGGTTTCTTATTTTTTTTTTTTTTTTTATTCAGCAAAAATAAATCCGGGCCTACAAAGCTTTTTGCCACAAAAATATTTCTTCCCTTTTTTATTTATTTTTTATTTTTTCTCAAACATTTACCCAGTAACTGTAGATATTACCGTGTAAATGTCACTAATTCAAGAATTTGGCCAAATATTCATGAATAAAGTTTGAAAAAATGACCTGTATGCCATTGAATTCAAAATAAAATCCGGTCTATTACAAGTTTGCACCTCGTAAAATCGGGGTTGTTGTAATGTTCTTCCATATCGAAAAAAATGTTCCCCCAAGAAAACAGCTTAGAAGTCGACAGCTCAGAATAAAACGTATTTTAAATTTCAGAAATTTTACCATGTGAAATGCATGTCACGCAATGTTAGAGAACCACTGGATAAAAATAGATTGTCCCGGGAAGACGCGTAGCGCTATTTGATTGGCCAAAGCGCTTCTAACCTGTCCTCCTCTGATTGGCTGTTCGCGCTCTTTGAAATATACTGGGAATCTCCACAACACCGTGCAAATTTCCTTTTGGTCACAATGATGATGGACATGAAAAAGTTTTCGTTTCTTCTAGTGCTTTTAGTCACATTTTCTGCAGCCTTTACACTCGCAGATGAGAGTGAAGAGGCCAGTGAAAGAACAGAAACTGTTGCAGAAGCCCAAGGAATGGAAACGGAAGAAAGCGAGCCTGCGGAAGACAGCGAAGCTAAAGACGAAGAATCTTCTGAGGATTCGAGTGCTGATGAAGAAGTCAAAGAAGAAGACGATGTATTGGTTCTAACGAGCAAGACTTTTGACTCTGTGGTGAAAGAAAAAGATGTCATTCTCGTTGAGTTCTACGCTCCATGGTTTGTTGTACTTTTTGATGTTTAATATTTTGAACACAATGATAAATTTTGGTTTATTGTTTGGGACGTTCCAAAAAATGATGATGCAGTCATGCAATCTTAAAGTCAATCTTCAATTGATCATATTTAATTTCGCTTTTCTTTCGGTAAAGCTAATATTTTTAATTCGATTCACCGCTGAATTCGTATTGTGAATTGATAGTGTTGAATTTGGTTGAATTTCAACAACACATGCTGGCAATGTGGATTTGAATCAACAGTGCGGGTAAAATCTTAGCAAACATTCATTGTTATAATTTTTCCCTTATAAACAGCAGATTTTGAGGCCCAATTAAGGATTGAATTGATGTTAGATATATTTTAATTTGAAAATATGTGTTTTGTCGTCGAAAAGTGAATAAGGTTGGTTTCTTACTTTGGTGCACTAAATTTCAAAATTATGGCAAGTGTTCAAGCTGATTTCAAAACGTCCTTTTTTCCATGTTTTTCAAACACCCAAATGTTACCAAATGTTACTTCATTTATTTACTTAACTTTAGAGTATGACTATTCAGGTAAAAGAAAAAGCAATACTTTTATATCAAGCTGTTTAACTGAAGACATGTGTTGCTAAATTAAGTTCTGTTTTGTCTTGTTTCCACCTTGGCCACTTGTGGGAATGGAAGGGTTCAGAACATGTCCCTTTGTTAAGAACTATTGAGAGCGTGTCTCTGACTAAAGCGACAAGAGGAGTCCTCAGATTTAACGTTGTAAGGGAGGTGCAAATTCGAAAAGAGTGTCTATATGCCAAAACTAACCCCCCAAATTACCAGTAAGTCAATATGGGATTCAATGCATAACCCAAAAAGTGCCTTGCCCTCTTTATATCTATAAAAACCCTGTTGGTCTTTATTTTGAACCCCAAAAATACTTGCCAGGACCTCAGTAGCACCCATCCCCAGTAAACCAAATAAGCCAAAATCTCAAAACCAAACAAATCTTTCACACCTCCCAATTGCATGTACAGTAGAACCCTGGTAACTCAAACTCGGATAACTCGAACTCCCCTGCTAACTCGAACTTTGTCCCATATCCCTTTGATTTGACCCCACTTTTCAGTCATTTTTACTCGGTTAACTCAAACTCGAAAACTCGAATTCCCCGCTAACTCCAACTAAATTTCCTTTCCCTTGATCAAAATTTTCCCCAATAACTCGAATTCTGGTTCTTGCAACTCACCACGGATGCCCACTGAAATATCCCATTAGCTCTTCTTGTCGTGCAATTGGATTTAAACACTAAAACTAACACTACAGCAGTTTGATTATTATTAGTGCAATGGACAGATCACGTATTTAACAGTCATTTCCCGATCTTATGATCTTGAGTGCAACTGAGTTACATTCACAATACTGTATTATCATAAGAATGCACAATCGTGTTACAGTTTCTGACGAGATAAGTTTAATTTGCACTGTACTGTATACTGAAGTGCTGAAAAATCAGTAAACTATCAATTATTAACATGGCAAATTGAAAATTCTATCGACCCCAATAACTCGAACCTCCGCTAACTCAAACTGTTTTTTGTTTCCCTTCAGAGTTCAAGTTACCGGGGTTCTGCTGTACTTTAACACCCAAGTAATTGGGCCCCTCCCTCTAAGTGGGACTCAACATGTCCTTTGTTCAGTTTCATTCTGTGATGTTTGGATCACAACTGAATATTGCTAAGACAGAGTTGCTCGCACAGTGCGAGGCATTCTCTTTGACAGCATTTTAGGAAGGGATTTGTTTCATTACATTTCATAGCACTTGTGGGATTCTTGTTCAAGGGGAGGAGCTTAATCAAAGGAATGCCTTAAACAGAGTTACATGTATTCATTACCAATTTAACTTCCTTTTTTTTCTATAACAGGTGTGGACATTGCAAGCAGCTTGCCCCAGAATATGCAAAAGCTGCCAAGAGAATGAAGGAGAATACACCCCCTGTAGCATTTGCTAAAGTGGATGCCACTGTAGAATCTGATCTTGCACAAAAGCATGAAGTCAGTGGCTATCCTACTTTGAAAATCTTCCGCAAAGGAACTCCATATGAGTATGACGGTCCCCGTGATGAGGAAGGTAGGTTTTTTATTTTATTTTAACCCTTTAAGCCCAAGCATCATTATTAAAATTCTTCTTACTGCTCATTGTACACTTTGTTGGGTACTAGTTAGGAGAACTTGTTGAAACAACAAGGCAATTCATCTTTGGCGATCATTTCCCTAACTCTCATGACCTGAATGAGATACGATGAGGAGAAATTTGATGATGATCACTATTGCGGTTTAAAGGGTTAAGTTTTGAATTGTTGGTGCATTGTTCTAGTAAGAACAGTACTAATATCTTAGAGCTGACAGAACCGAAACCAAGACCCTTGTTTCAAAATCTGAACCCAAGACAATTAACATGAGCCTGAGACTCCAGGTCCTGTATTCTGTGCCTCTTGTTTTAAATGTGGAAAATTCCAGACTTGGTTAAAATAGGCTGATGGGTATAATTTTTGATACATTATTCTGTACCCCTCAAATGCTGAAAACAAGTGTTTTCAATTGGTAGTTCTTATTAGTATCTTAAACAGAAACTCATTTTCCCTGGATCCAGCTGACAGTAATTTAGTACTGTCTTAGTGTTTATCTTGAGCTCCACCCTGCAACACAGGGTTTCTTTAAGGTTCTGGAATACTCACAGAGGAACACCAGCAACACAGAGAAGGACTTCCTCATTCTTAATAATGTAAAAGTCATAAACTTAACTTTATATAAATGTACTACTTGTGGCAGCGTATGAATGATGTGTTTATTTTCCTATTTGCATTTTTGCAAGGTGTACTCGTTGGCCTCTTTTCACCTCCCTTATTCTTGACAAGAAATTTGAAATGTATTTGGCTAACACAACACTTCTTAATTCATGACTGTTTTTGTATCTTAGATACACTATGTGAAATGGCTTTTCGTTTGTACACCTTGCAAGATGTGATTACCATTTGTCACATCAGGAATTTTTCAGTTCTTTTTTAAATTCAAATTTCCAATTTCAGTGGCTGTTTTACCTTAAGGATACTACATTAAGCACTTTTTTTAAAAAGTGAACTGAAGTTCCTAAACAGAATCTCTACGTAACTTTGTGGAAGTTCTCTTGTGACAGCAAATATTTTGAATGATTTTTTTTCACTTTCTAGTGTAAATTTCCAAAGCAAAGACGTTTTACATTAACCATTTTTTATGAAACTGACAAATTCACCAAATTTGTTTCTAAAAGTAGTTGCTTTGAGGCAAATGCTCTGAACATTTCTAACAAGAGTTACATGCAGCCAAGTCCAATTTAATGATTTATTCAATTTTGAGCAATTTGTTGGTATACATTTATGTGTCGGCAAAAAAAATTGAAACTAAATGTTTCCCAGCATGCATGTACCAATTCTGATAATTTTTTGCCTGTTTTCTTTTGTTTTATAGCAAGTAAAGGAAAAAAATTTTACAACTCAATGTTATCATTTCCTTCTTTTGTAGGTATTGTAAAATACATGAAAGAGCAGTCAGATCCCAACTGGAAACCACCCCCAGAGGCTGTTATTACTCTTACTAAGGACAACTTTACAGATACTATCAACAGTGAATCTCTTATGCTTGTTGAATTCTATGCTCCTTGGTATGTTGAACAAATTTCCTTTTACTTCCATCAATACAATTTTTATAGGAATGCACAGCAGACATTTTGATGTACTTTCTTCTTACCAGTATTCTTATTTCATGCATTTTCCCTCAGTGACTACTTTTTAAAGGAGGAAATTGTTTTCATTAGATTTCATAACACTTGTGGAATTCTTCTGCAAGGGGAGGAGCTTTATCAAGGGAGGCAGGGCCACCACAGATCAGAAAGTGGCAAGGGAAAACAAAAATTATTTAAGGTCAGGGGAAGGAGGAGGTTTTTTTTAATGGATTAACAAGGCTACAAGCTTTTACAATGTTACAATAAATTTTACACCAAACAAAGTGTGGACACGATTTACAAATCATTTAACAATATATCAATAATTTTACAATTTTGAAACAGAAAAAAGGGTGCAAAGAAGTTGACTAATTACATAACTGATAGGAAAATATACACAACATATTTTCCATTACATATTGAGCTATGAAGTGATTGTTGTCCATTTCCTGTGAAATTGATGTCATTTGTTGTTTTTAGTGCAAATGAATTTTTGTTTCATATTTAATGTTAACTTTGGTTTGAAAACCATATATATTGGAAAGATACTTTCGAGAATAGTGTGGGAAAACTCAGAGAATTTTGAAAACTGATCTCTGTGGCAACTATGGAGAGGGCACTTTATCAAGGGAATGTACTACACGTATTTATTTTTTGCAAAGCATAGTAACTGTTATGTTCCTATAGCCATGCTGACTATTAAGTAACAAGTTAAATTTCTATAACAGGTGTGGACATTGCAAGCAGCTTGCCCCAGAATATGAGAAAGCAGCCAAAGAACTGAAAGAAAATGACCCACCCATCAAGCTGGCTAAGGTCGATGCTACTATTGAAAGTGAACTAGCACAGAAGTACGATGTGCAAGGATACCCTACACTGAAAGTGTTCCGCAAGGGCAAAGCCACAGAGTACAAAGGAGAAAGAAATCAATGGGGTATGTGCTAAGCTTCTTTTTACATCCAGGTCAATCAAGAGTCTGTGAGAGTTGTCAGGAGTATGAACTTCCTTCAACTCTTGGCAACTTCTCATTTAGTCTTTTGCATGTTTTGTGACAAGAGCTTTCCATGTCATGTGATGGTGGGAAGCTTGGTCCACAGCAGTTCCTTATTTTCCTCTTGTGTAGATCTCTCACCCTGGAGGACCTCCCAGAACAATAATCACGAGACTTGCTTTAGTTTAATAATTTTGAAACATGCCAAGCGTCATTTTCATAATTTTCACAATATCTTCAGATTCTTGCTTGTTGATGGTACATGTAATTTGTCCTGTACTGAAAATCAAATCTTGCCCATTACTTAGTCTTGCAGATATTTGCAGGCTAGGACTTGACAACCACAGTATGCAAAACCACCTAGAAATTAATTTGTTGAACCAGACAGTTTTTCTTTCTTTCTTTCTTTTCATCACTGTGGACACTAAAAATTTTGAGACATAATCAAGCCTTTGTGATTGCTGTTTTGAAGCCTTGTAAGAGATGCACATCTCTCTCAAAACAACATTCATATCTTCCAAGATGGTTCTCACCCACCTTTAAGTTGAACTGACAAATGAGTAATTCTCATGCTGTTTACAGGTATTGCAAGCTACATGCGTGGCCAGGTTGGGCCAAGCTCCAAGATCATGTCTTCACTCAAAGCAGTCACTGACTTCATGAAAGAAAGAGACGACCTTGTTATCGTTGGTTTCTTTAAAGATGAAACCGACAAGCTGTTGGAGCAGTATCTGGAGGCCAATAATGACATAAGGGATGATTATGCCTTTGCACACACCTTTGATGCCGCAGCCAAGAAGCACTTTGGTATTACTCAGAGCTCCATTGTGTTGTTCCATCCAGAAAAGTTCAGGTCAAAGTTTGAAGATCAGCATGTCATTTTTAAGGTAAGGGACTTGTAAGGAAATAGGTTGAAGTAGGATGTGAGTGGAGTGCTTGCCTGATGGGTGCTGTGTTGGATCTGAGATCAAAAGAATCCCTGCTTTCTGAAGGGTTTTGTCTTTTGTCAGTCTAGATGCATTCTACAAAATAAACCAATGCACAAAAGCTGGATCTCTTTCATTTATTCAAGCTTTTTTTGAGTCCCTGATTTCTGGTCAGAATAAGTGTTTGTTTGTTTTTGTTTTTGTTGTTGGTTTTTTAAGCTTCTGAAAAATAATCAAGGAAATTCTTATTCTGAGAGTACTTCCCTGAGGTGTTAGTAGGCCATCAGGTTTTTTTTGCGCAGTAGGAGTTGGCAGGTTGTGGACAGGCCTGTTAACATTTGCAATTCGTAGGCTGGGTGAAGCGAGTTCATCAATGAACTGGTAGCGACTGCTATGAACACCTATGTTGCACAAGGTCTTAGCTCCCAGTTGAATTGCTGAGTGCATTTGAGTCCAGTTTGCTCTGTGCATTAACTTGGCCTGATTGATTCGTTTAACACCAGGGGAAGGATCCCAAGCCAGCAGACATTCAGAAGTTTTATGAAGACAATCGTATTCCACTTGTGGGTCAGATGAACTCTTATGACCAGCAGAAGAAGTACACCAAGCGACCTCTGTGTGTGGTCTACTATTCCGTGGACTTCAGCTTTGAATATCGCACAGGTTGGCTTGTTGTTCAATCCTTTCTCTAGGGTATCTAGTTAAGTTTTGGTATCTGCTCCTCTGGACCTTGACATGTGAAAGTTTAATCCTCTCCCAAGAAGAAAACAGGAAGTTTGGCTGTAAAGCCAATTAAAGCAAGCAGTACCCTGCGTAGCAAGCGTTTCCGCAGGTTTTCTGTGCATTCAAAGCATTTTTTGCTTTTGGCCACACGACAACTGGATCTTCTTTTGGTGTGCCCCATCCCTGCACGCACCTCTGTGGTTCTTGGAAAGGAAACAACTGCTACGCAGGCTAATTAGGCGTAATTAGTAGGCGCCATTGATTTTATTTCATTCGGGAAAAGTGAAGATGGTGCTTGATGTCAGACAAACGGATTCAGCATTTTCATGCAACACCGTTCAACATTGTTGAATCCGACATGTTTTACAAGTTTGGCCATCCTACAAGTGTTTGATGGTGTTTATTTATTTATTTATTTATTTATTTATTTATTTATTTATTTTGCTTCGCCTGGGAGTTACGTAAAAATAAAAAAAAAAAAAAAAAACATTGATGACAATTACAAAACCAGGCAGGGACACCACAACAGTAAGAACCAATTACTGTGGGCCCAGATTTGCTCCCAGATGTGAACAAAATTGTTGAAATTGTTTTGCCACCTTGTGCACCATCGTGCAACAAAGTTGTATTCAGCAATGTTGAATGGTGAATGATGTTGAATCCTTTTGATGAGGCCTTACACGACGCAATGTTTGGTGCAGCCTCGTACAACACCACCTTGACCCTTTAAGCCTTGATATGAAAATGCATATTCTCCTTACTGTTTTCCATACATTTCTTAGGGAACTAGTAAGGAGAATTTGTCTAAATATCAAGACGTCTTATCCTTGGTGAACACTTTCTTTATTCTCGTTACTTGAACGTTTGAACAAGTAGTGATGATGTAAAGAGAATGTTCAATTTCGTCACTGTTAGAGCTTAAAAGGTAATATGTGCGCCAGGTCAAAATGACGCTTTAGCGGTTTTCAGCTGGAACGCAAGCGCAAATGTACGTCCAAAAAGTATTAATTATGACCTTCCTTTTCTTCAGCTACCCAATTTTGGCGTCAAAAAGTTTTGGAGGTAGCCAAAGATCACCGTGACATCACGTTTGCTATTGCTAATGAGCAGGACTTTGAGGATCAGCTCAAGGATCTGGGACTAGACGACTCGGGAGAGGAGATAAATGTTGGATGCTTTGACGATAAGAACAGGAAATACAGAATGGAGCCTGATGAGGAGTTCAGTGAAGACAGCTTGCGGGAGTTTGTGGAGAACTTCAAGGAAGGTAAGATCTAACTTGAAAACCGTCTCTTTTTTCTTTCGTGGACTATCAAGCTGGAAGAGATACATACGCGTGTTTGTTGGTAAAATGTGTCGTTCAAACTGGACGAAGGCAGTCGCCAAGAGTGCTTGAGAGATAGCGGTTAAACGAGAGCAAAGGTTTTAAACTTTCATGAAAATTTGATTAGATTCATACTCTTTGAGCGCAAAGCTGCTTGTGAAACAAAGGACAACAATCTGGATTTATCAACCGAGTTGATATAAAGGTAAATTGGCCACCGTAAAGAAATTGAAAGCTGGCGTTTCAAGCGTGAGCCCTTCGTCAAGCTGACAGCGAATCAAGGAATTGTGGGTTGTGATTCGCTCTCACGAATTGCTATTAAACGCTCGAAACCTCAGCTTTCAATCAATTTACGGTGGCCAATTTACCTCCTTAACTCAGTTGATAAATCCAAATTTTTGTGTTTCACTTCCCCATCGACGCAGCGCCACAGTTTCTTTAAAAACCAACCCCTTTATCCATTTGTAAAACGAAAAGCAGAGTTTGAACTGTCGTCAAAATTTGAGCAGATTCATTCTTTCTAATTGGTGGCGCGCGAGAGTTGCCTTTGAATAGAGGGTGAGAATCAAAACCGGATTTCGCCAAAAATTTGAGAAGATTCAACTCGATTAGAGCGCTCGAAAGTCTGCTGGACCGCGTGAGAGTTACCTGTGAAACGAACACGAGACCGTAAACTTAAGTGAAAATTTGAGCACATTCTAATTCTTTGATAGCTCAGGAATGTTTCTGGGAGCGCGTGAGAGTTGTGTTTGGAATATAAGCGAGAGGAAGAACTTTCATGAAAATTTGAGCAGAGTCAAACTCTTTGAAAGGGCACAAATGCAACACTGCGCGAAAGTTGCCCGTGAAATGTAAGCGCGAGTGTAAGCTTTCATGAAACTTTGAGTAAAATAAGACTCGATTAGAGCAAACGAAAGTGATAGGTCGAAAGAGATCGAGGGGTCAACTCCCGGGAAAATCTGAGCAGAATCTAACCCCTCGAGAGCGAATCAGGGAGAGTTAAATTGCAAGTGAGAGCAAGAATTGTAGTCTTCTCTCGTTCTTTTTTGACAAAACCCGTTGAACTTTTCACCATTCACTTCTTTTGGCAGATTACTGACAAACCTTTGACGTTTGCCTTCGCAGGTAACATCAAACCACAGGTGAAATCCCAGCCGGTACCAAAGAAAAACACGGGTCCCGTCACAGTGGTAGTGGGAAACACATTCGAAGACATCGTAATGGACTCCAAAAAGGATGTCCTTATTGAGCTGTATGCTCCATGGTGTGGCCACTGCAAGGAGCTAGAACCCACCTACAAGAAACTAGGAAAACGATTTAAAGACGATCCTAACTTGGTCATCGCTAAAATGGATGCGACAGCCAACGACACTCCACCAGGGTACACCGCCGAGGGATTCCCGACCATCTACTTTGCACCTGCTAATGATAAGAAGAATCCCATTAAATACGAGGGAGAGAGAGAACTTGACGATTTTGTAAAGTTTCTAAAGGAAAAAGCGACGGTCTCGCTGAAAAAAGCCAAGGAGGAACTTTAAAATTATTAGTAATAGTTAACGGTTTTAATATTTTACATCTTGAAACCAACAAACGTTGGACCTTGTAGCTACCCCTGTTTTCGCTCATGAGTCCGCGCCGAACGGCTGTCAAAAGCACACACTGCACGCGAGTTTCCTCTCGTGTGTCCTTGCGCGTCTCGCTTCTCGTGCGAGGATTCAAGAGGGACAAAGGGAGTGGTTCTAGTCAAACGCAACGTAGGTAAAAAGAGATATTCTTGAAATGCCAGTGGCTTGGATAAACAGACTGTAAACATCGCCTGAAGAGAGTCATATTTTTTTTATTGTCTCTTGTTCGTTCTCGGCAATACTGAAATCCTGTATTTCAGCACTTCACTTTTTCGTTTTGGAAAAGGAATAAAATAATTGCTAAATAAACACTACAGTGTCTCGAAAATTGCGTCTCCGTTTTAAACTTGAAACTGGGAAGTCGTTTGAGCTGGTTCGAGGGTATTTCCCAAGCAAACGTTGGAAAAAAACTGAGTGAAGGTTACTTTCAATCTTACGTTACACTAGGCAATTTTTGTTGCCACTTATCTCGCAAATTTGTTGCTACACAAGTTGCACGAAAATTGCCTGCCGCTGTTAAAAAATTCCTCGCATCAGCAATGAGGTTTTTAAGCGTTTGCTTACTTTGTGACCGGCATCAGCGAATGAAGTAATCGTGCCAGTCCTCTGCGCTGTTCGTCACCCTCGATTTGGAGGAAACTGCCCAGTGTACCCGTCAGGCAATATGTGAGTCAATGTTGCACCTTATGTCGCAGCACAGTTGCTAAGCAGATACAAGGAAAATTCCGTGGTGTAGCACCGCCTCTGGTGTCAACTGAATGATAGGAGGGCCTCGTCAATGACGTAAATTTACTAAAAACCTACGTATCATTTGAAAAAGGAACCACTTTCCACGATTTGAGCTAATTCTAAACCCTGCGAAAATAAAGCTGTAAGGGTAAACTTTGTCTGCGTTCATACTTCATGGTAAAGTTCGTGCTCAATTCGCGTACCCGTGACGTGCAAGCATCGAAAACCCGCTGAGTACTTTCAGATTGGAGGAAATCGACTGACGCAGTAGAACTAAATGGCTTGAAAATATCCTTAGAACTTTGAAAGAGGTTTGCAATCCCCAGGATATAATAATAAGAGGTGCATAATTTGTTTTGTTTGTAAGCAATTTGGGAGAATTGACCGATTTGGTATATTTGAGCAGCTGCAAAAGATCTTGAAAATACGAGGTGCTAGCCCCAAGGGTACGATAACACCACCCAATTCCGGCTTTGAAAGCGATATTGACTTTTCGAACAGGTCCCCTTTCAAATGAACTCTGGAGCCGTGACATCGTCAAAAGAACGCTTTCATGCATTACTTATCTACTCCATCGCATAGATTGCGGTTGTTAGCTCATCGCTTGTCAGTTGGACTTTTAGCGCCCATCCAATAATTTGCTAGAACAGGGAAAATAAGTGCACAAAGGAGAGAGAGGGGAAAACAGGGACGGGACAGAGAAAGTTTCCTTTTGCGTCCGTCTCTTCGTTCCTTCGTTTGCCACCGTATGCGGTTTTTTTTTAGAACTCTAAGATCTTCACAATGGCAATACCTCATTTAAAGGTTTCACCGCAATATCATTTTCTTTTTCTTTCATTTGCATTTGTAGCACTTCCAAATTTGAGAAGTCCGTCCCTATAGTTTTGCACAATACGCTCTTGAACCTAAATGTAGACAGCCTTGTTGAGGCAAAACGAGACAAAAAAGTCTAGACGCTTTTGATTCTGAAAATTTGCCTTTTTTCGGTGGTGCTAATGTTCTCACCATCAATACGTGTAACTATTATTTTTAACTTCCCTGCCTCGTCTGGAAACTGCCTAATTATGTTTTTGTTCACGAAGATGTACACCAAAAGCCTGCCTATCGAATAAAATGAAAAACTAATTCCACTTTTGAAAAATGATTTTATATATAAAGCATGAGTGTAGTAAGTTTTTTTTTCAAAATGTATGACGGTTCATGGAAGATGTGAGATTTCTGGCAGACGGCGTTCACCTGTTACTCAATTTTCAAACAAGCAATTGTTGAATAAGCGTTTTCATTGGCTGTAGCTCGAGATGAATTTACTTTTGAAAGATGTTTTGCATATGAGCACCACACAAAATGCAATTGGGCTCATTTTGCATATCCGGAATCAAAACAATCGCGCAGTTCACTTTGGAAGATTCAGGCGTGCAGAAAGCTGACTCCAACACATCTTCAACTGAACCTTTCCAGAACAATTAGTCGTTCCCTCAAACCATCAAGAAAATGGCTTTTCAGTGGAAGATAGAACGCGTGAAAGACCCACTGGTAAATTATTTCACCGCATTTTTGTATGTAATTGTGTGAATATTATCTCGCACGGGAGTTTTTCCCAGACGCCACGGGTTCGTCAGCGTCTACTTTAAGTTACCCTGTTTGTTCAGTTACTCAGCAAAAAAGGAAAAGTGCAAAAAGGGATATTAGTGCTACTCTGAAGGTCCACATCTCTTTGATGAAGAACTCAGTTTTGCGAACCAACCTTAACTTGCCGGAAATTATAGCGTTTGTTTTGCCTTCACTGATATAAATTTAAGATTATTGTGCATTATATTGAACTGTTAAGTTAAAAAGCTTGCTCTTATTTTTATAGCTGCTGAAGCCGCGAAATGATCTTGTTTTACTTCTGAAGCCGCGCAATGATTTTGTTCGATTTCCGACAAACTGAAGAGATTGCTTGGCTTGTCTCAAATTGCTTGCTGGACCAGTCTTAGATTTTCGCACTTTTTCACTTTTCTCTTTCTCAAAATCTCAGCACTCAGAATAGAGTAATAGAGAGTCTCAGGCTAGTTTATCTCGAAGAACTAGTCTGTCCCCAAATAAGGGTGTATCCTTACTATTCAGTAAATGGTAATTTTCATTTATATATTGCTTTCTATACGGAAGTCCACTTATATGTATTAGGGCAATTGCGGCAAATACAAAAAGATCAATAGATAATCCGGGTTCAAGAGACCCTCTGCAGCTGGTGGTCACGTGACCTGTCAAACAGACCATATACGGGAAATGAAGAAAGCATCTCAGAGTTAGTTTGCAGAGAGCAAAGATGTCAACATCTGAACACATCTCCAGATCCTGGTGTAAGGGCCCCGAAAGCTAGCCACACTTTTGGATTCGAAAAGCCATTCACTGTAAAAACAAGAATCACTCATTCTACACAGCTGCTATTTTAACATGCCAATTAACATACGAAATGTTTAAGTTAAGGGACTATTGCAGTTGATATTGAATGAAAATGCAAGAGTTTTAAAGAGGATAGAGAAGATGGAAAACTAGTTTTCAAACATCACCAGACAGTCGACAACCACGCAAGAGTACCTCGGGTTGATAGCAGACTAAGTATTTGGGTGTCCATCCACTAATTATTAACTTCGTACTCTAATTTTAAAACTTCATTAAATCTTCTAAAGTTTTTATTTTTCTAATTTTTCCCCCTAAAGCATCCCAAATATCACCAAAAAGCTCACAAAACGTCATACAACATCGATATAATTGAGCCGTTTTGGGATTGCTTGAAATGGAAACGAGATTTTTCAGACCGAACCGCTCCAAGATGACGCAAAATGGCATTTTACCTTAAAGCACAGTTTTTGCTTAGACAACATCTTTGTTTACAATTAATAAGACGCTGTGTGAATTATCGTGCCCAAAATCAACGTAAAACGTTTCCGGCCAGGCTTTCCACAAACGCGCCCTTGGATTGAGTGCGGAACGTGAGAATTGTATGCCTCGGTCTCGTTTCCGGGATCGCCTGACCCACCTCTCACCGAGAGTGTCAAAATAAGGTCTTTTAATCCCACTCTCTCGTCATTAATTTGTAACTTAGTCCCGCAATCCCGAGCAAGTCAGAATCAGAATCTTTCATTCAAGTGCTGTCGAGTTGGAGCTTAACTGGGACTGATCGCCACGGTTTCTTATCCTGCTTCCCGTTAAAGATTTTAATTCTTTTCCGCATCCCGTCAGGAAATACAACATTCATCCCTCTTCCGATCGCGATATGGTAAGGCCAACCCGTCGCAGACCCTTGGCTGATTCTTGGTATCCCGCGTGCCACCTCCATTCGAAGCCCCCATATCATGATATCTCACCTGATCTATAATGCTGTGCCATCGTCCAATATAAGTAGAAAGGCTTAAACACAGGCCCCAGGAGAACATCTCTTGACCTCTCTTGTCTGGTGCAAGTCAGCACATGCCGCCGGGGCTACAATTTTACGGGTTTTGCCGACGGATTCCAATTTCGATTTCGGGGAACTCCGCTGCCAAATGTGGGAAAGAGGCACTCCGGAACTAGCCATCAGCTCAGACCCTTCCAGTCTGTTCTACGAGGGACTAAGAAGCTATTTATACAATTTCGATTATTTTGTTTTTTTACAAGAAATTGAAAAAAGCTATGGAATCTGTACAGTAAGTCGAAAGCCCTACTCCAGCCCCCCTTTCCTTTCTTGACTTCTTAAATTAGTTAGTCCTAGATGCTTAGCTTTTATGTACGGAGCATACATTTCTGTATGTGTCATAACTGCGCGTGGTCTTAGAACAAAAAGTCTCAAGTGTAAATAGGAAGACCGAGCCTGAGGGAAGCGCGAAATACGAGCGTGAACGTCGCCCTACGTGTGAGTACACGTATTGGTGACTGTTAAAGAATTAAGGCTCGTGTTTATGGAGATTATAATGTATTAATGAGTAGGGTTGATGTCAGTCATTTTTAAAATGCAGTGTGCAGGGACCAAATGAAAAGCACGAAGGTTAAATTGACAAGAGTAAAACATACTTACGTAGTTTGACGAGTAGGAATAGAAAGAATTGTACAAGTATGCTATAAGGAATACTTGCAAAATCAAATTAGGATATTTCCTTGCAATTTAACCAATCAGAAACGTAAACTCCTTTCACAATTAAATGTTGTGTGTCAATTTATGTTTGCTACCCTTTGTTACTTTTTATGCAATTTCACAACTGACATTGAGTAACATTTACACAGCATCCTCTTTTAACAAAGCATTTTACTGACTGGATTTTGTAACAAAATAAATACTGGGCATTTATTTTATCCCTTTCTTTAATCTAATAACACTATTTACTTAATATTGTATTGTTGCTTTTCTAAAATTCTGTCAAACACAAAGGAATGTGTGCTCTGTTTTGTTTCATAGCAACCAATTTTTGCGTTATTACGATGTTTTAATTTTGTAATAACGCATACATTAGTTGTACATCGTTAGGTTTTCCAATTTTTCTACAGTTTATCTTTAGTTTGTCTGGTATATTTCCCCGACAACCTGTTTTATTGTACCTTTTTTTTATTTTCATCCAGCTAATAAGCTTTTCTTCTATTTTAAATACTGAAAATGTCAAATTACCACGTCAATCTATGACAGGTACAGTATTGAACAAAACAATTTATACACATGTTGTTAGCACAGTAGTTCAGCCCCTTTAAATGTTTTGTTCTACCCTCTCTTTTCATCATTTAACAAGCTTCGAATTCAACATGATCGGAACAGAGCCTCGCCATTTTACTCTACTATCTTTGGTCATAATTTCATCCTTTATCTCTGAAGTTTCACCCCTCAAACCCAAGAACCAGGTTAGTTACGACACACTGTTTAGGTAAATAATTTTAGATCAATTTCTCAAAGAGAAGCGAGCGATATGCAAAACTAAACATGGCTACTGCTTTCAACTCCCATATATTTTCGCAACTTTATAATAAGTGTTCTTCAAGCAACGTTTTTTATAATTTCAATTCACCATTCCATTATACCTCAATTAAAAAGCGATTACGATGTAATAAGTTTACACGGCTGACACAATGTACAACATGGACAAACTGTATTCGTGCCGGTTTATTGGTTTTTTAAGCCCTCCGAGAAAAAGGATATCAACGATTAACAGAAACATTTCTTATAGCTATGTGATAAGGGTGTAATCGCCTTCTTATTTTCTACTAACAGTAAAGGAGGAAGCCAATTTTGTAGTAGTTATGCTCAACGGAAAGAAAAGAGTTAGTAACAGCTTGTATAAAATTGGTACAAAAGTGGTTATTTCTGGGGTCTTTTTGCTGAGACTAGTGTTAAAAGCTTTTTAAACTCTCAATTACAAGGTCACTCAATTTTTTTGTTGTGATAGCCAAGTGAGCATATAACACAAGTAAAATGACAGAATTACTAATTTATCATGAAAAGATATTACTATATATTGACTATTACTTTCTGGTGTCGTTAATGGGGGGGAGGGGGTGGGGGGTGAGGTCAGACTGAACTCCATCAAAATCAGCGAGAACTCAGATAGCGTTCCTTTCATCTAAAGCTGGATTTTACAATAGTAGATTTGTCTTTGCTATCCAAGAACAGAGGCCGGAATCAATCTAAGATTGCAATCATTCTGACTGCAATCCGAACAATGCTCCCACTAGGTGGATCGTAATTCAGATTAGCCGAGAATCTAACTGGTTTCAGGTGGGAAGTTTGTTCGATCTACTTAGAGAGCCTCGATTACTGATCTAGTCCTATCGAGAGGAGATCAAGGTGTATCTTCTCTTGGTTTATATAGCACCTGTTTATCCAGAATCCAGAGCAATAAAGGATTGCTCATCTGTGAGCTAGCACAAAATCCACAATCTGGATTGACTAGATGGAAAACTGGATTGACTAGGAAACAACAACAACAACAACAACAACAAGCTTTATTTGCATAAGTACATACAGTATTGAAAAAGCGTAAAACTTAACTAAAGAAAGAATGAAAGAACGAAATAACTAATGAAATAACTAATGAAAGAAAGGAAGCTACAGGGGGTGACCGTTTCTGTAAATGGCTCTAGTTGTTCAACAGGAAAGGAAGAGGTATTGTCGTATTTTGGCGAAGCGACACGTTTCTGGTTGGACGTACTCAATTTTTGTCGCATTCCGAATTGCCTGAATATTGCACTGCAAGAACAGCCTTTAACGAAGACGGTTTTCTTCTCGGACGGTTTTTAATTTTGTTCCCTACTAGCCGTGTGTACCTGTAGTAGTTCTGCAAGGCTTTTACATAAGCCTCTAACTACCATTTTGACTACACTCTTTAATCTGTGACTTCCATGTTTACTACAAATTCTTATAGCGATAGGTAGCTCAAGCTTTCAAGTTCGAGCGACCAACAACGGAACTTCCACGTGCGGTCAACTCCTCCCTTGGCGCACCCGTCAAAGGCCAAACAAATTTATTCAGAAATATACGTACAGTTAGGATTAAACAGACAACTTTTCTTTCTTCTTGTTCGTTTGTATATTGCTGTTTTCTAACATTTTGCTATCCTTTGTACTTGACAACACGCATTGCACATGAATTGAAAATGGCATCAGACACATTTTTGTTTCCAAGAAATACATGAAATATACGTATGACTGGGCATTAATTAATGAACACTTTCTTCATATAATTGTCATGTCATCACTTCGTCTGGCGACTCAGAACTGGGCAAAAAACATCACTTGATCTAAACTGGCGACCAGTCATTTTTTTCTTATTTTGGAACATACACACATAAACCCATTCTTTAATATAGGGGACGTTTATCTCCCGTTTTCTTTTTTTTTTTTTGCGGTTTGTTGTTTTCTGTATTGTCTAGTCTCATTTATGAGGGTTGTGTGTTTTAACAAACAGCTGCTCAAATGCAGCCAATTTAATAGCAGGGAGTTCTGATCAGCGATAGATAGCTGTTGGGACAATATTCAGTCAGTACATGCAACGTTTTCAAGTCTCACAGCTGACACAGCAGTAAACTTGTTCCTGTAAAAAAATATTAAAAGATGGTGGAAAATGAAGCCAGCCAACTAAACCAACCTATTGTTACGTTTTAATCCTTAGTCTTAGAATCTTGTTTTGGCGTTATTTAGCCATATTAGAACATTTGACACTTACATCAAAGGAGAGAGCAGGTGTAGAAATATTGAATTTCTTTCACAAAATGGAACATCCAAAATGTGTTTAAGTTTGGAATACTGTAGATTGTTTTTCACGTTTGTTGATCTGAAGGACTAAACCTTAGTTGGAAGATAACATCAAAATTTTTTTCTTGTCCGCCCCATCATTCTTTCCTGTTTGTTTAGTTGAATTTTTTTTCTCTTGATGTACCGAAAAATTAAAGCGTTATGATGGCTAAATTTGAACCAAAACACATAAACAACATTAGGAAACAAAGCTGCCATTGGGTGAAAAAAAAAAATTAACAAAAAAAGGAGTGCGTGTTGTCATTGCTTTTGTTTATAAATTTCCTTCTAGGGTTAGATCTGTAAACAGATGTATTAAAATAGGGACTTAAAAATTGTTACAGGTGTAGTTTTCCTCCAAGCGTTCCTAGCACAACTACTTTCCCGATCCATCTTTACCCGAAAGGAAGTCACGCTCGACTCATTCTATTGTTCTACTGACACTCATCGCTCCACCTGATTAGCATTTCAAAGGTTTTATTACCGATTCATTGAACTGGGTTCTGTGCAGAGAGCGAACGCGAGCAAAGAGAACAGAGCTGTCTGATCGGCTTGCTTCGCTCATGGCGACCCAAACAACAGAGCAAAAACCAGACAATCCCAGCGAAAATCAAGCATACCCCGAGGGAGAAGCGACAGTCGCTCCGCAAGATGAACAGAAGAAACCGGCGAAGAAAACCGAGCTCGCAATCTTGAACTTTGTGTTGAAATATCTGAAGTTGGTTGGCGGTGCGTTGTTGATTTGGTTCATGGGTTGGCTAGGGCTGAGTTATGTCTGGGTTGTTTGTGGATTTTTCGTCTACGTTTTATGGCGAATGAATCAAGATGAACGCAAGAGTAGAAGAGATGCTTTCAGGGAAGCTACGGAAAAAGAACAACAAGTCGTCGAAGCACGCATGGAAGACCTGCCATCTTGGGTGAGCTTGTATGGAGTGTTGACTCGAGTGTTTTGAAATTTTTGTTTGCAGATTTGCACTTATCATTACACGGGAGCTTAACTTAACTCAAAAAAAAAAGTCAACGAAAGAAATCTATTTTCTTTCCACGGCCACGAGGATAACAGATGAAATTTCTTCTTCGCTGTTGATCGTCTCCAGCTAGTGAGCCTTGTCGGACACGTTTGCTCTCGTTTCCTTTGTCGTAAATTTGTTATTTGTGTATTCTTTTCAGTTTAACCCTTCGTTTTACAAACGAACTTGAACAAATTGTTTGGTTAAGCATTTTCACCGAAGTTGAAAAACCAACTGTTAGTGCTTCTAAACTAGACAAAATTTGTGCTTCATATTTTGTATACAAATTTTTTTCGCCCTCGTCCTAAGGCGTGGCTTATACTGGTGCTCGAACATTCGTTCAGAATTATGTGCTTTTAAACTGGAATTCAGCAAAAATATTAAGGGATCCCTTCCGAAGAGTTAATGAACTACAGTTGACGCTGGAGACTTGGTCAAAAGCAATGTGATAGTCTGAAGATAATAAGCTCTAAGTACTTGTATGGCACAGTCACTTAATGGGGGTCTAAACACATCAACATTAATAGCTATTTATGGGCAGCTTCCAGGGAAACATCTCATAGCTTTCAAAGTGTTTGGGGTTGATAAACTCAAATTTCCGCTTGGAAATACTAGGTTAAAGTAAGTTCTTACTGCAAATTTTCACAAATTTTATAAACTTTTATTTTCTGGGAATTTGTTATTGCCTGTTTGTATAGTTTGGACAATTTTTAACAACAAGCTGAGATAATAAAAATATTTAAGCTTAATACTGTCTGCGATGCAGACTTCTAAATTCACTTTAGGTGTCAATTGTTTGTAAAGGTGTTTTTGACAGATTGTATAATATTCAAGCTTCAATATTTTTTGTCTGTATTTGACAGGAAAAAAAAGTTAAGTAATAATAAAGTCAGAACGAATGATATCATCAGATGGCTTGGTAAAATTTCTGCCAGCACGATATGCTAATAAGAGGGATAGTGTGAAAGTAGCTGTATTCATAATTGACAAATGGACCTGTGCCAAATTTTCACCGACGTCTTTAAAAATAATTATTGGAACTTTGTTATTGAGGAATGTATCATGTGAATTTATCCATGGTAAGGTTGTTCTGCTTAAAAATTTAAATTCAAAAATTGTTTTTTTGTTGTCACCAGGAATTCAAATGGAAAAATATTAGTAATTAGAATAAACATATTTTGGAACTTTTTAATGTTCATTAGTGCTAGTCTGGGCTTTGTTAGCTATTGCTTCATGGAAAGAAACTTGTACCTGCCTAATGGACCTGGGGCCCGTTTCTCGAAACTCCCGATAACTTTCTGGGCCCGGTAAGTATTTTTTCGAGTTCATTTATTTATCAGCTAATGGTAATTATTGGTACAAACTTAGCGATATGCTTCATGAAATTATAAAGATTAAAATTTAGCTTTCAAAATTAATAAAAATTATATAGCTGTTGGAGAATATTGTGCACCTAAAATAGTTTTTGTGCCTGGAAAGTTATCGGGAGTTTCAAGAAACGGGCCCCTGGCTCAGAAATGTCCACTGGTGTTTTCAATGTCATCAACTACTGATATTTATGACGTGAAGAGCTCTTCTACTTTTACATTATTATTTTTTATTTGGAATGATAAGTATTATCTGTTCATATTTGCAATGTAAAAATTTGTTTCATTTGCAGCTGCTTGCAGATAAAATGCATTATATTATTTCTGAAAGCTATGCAAAATGACAACTGACACATATTTGTATTGTATAATTTTAGTTTGTATTTGATGCAACCTTTCAGGTGGGATTTGTAAAGCTGCACATCAATTTCCCATGAATTTCTTTAAAACTTGGCTGCCACAACAACTCTTGTTCTGCCATTAGCCAAAAAGCTTGATGTAACATGTCAATATATATTATTGACATAGTAATTTAAGCATTTGACAGGAGAAACTTAAACTAAGTTGCTAATATAGCTTACGAGCAAGCTTGCTAATGGAGCACCTGTATCATTTTACATCTCTTGATTTGTTGCAAGCATTCCTGACAACAAATTTGTATGTCAGCTTCCAAAGGTACATCAGACAGCTGGTATCAGTCTTTGATAATCCAGGTACCAGCTCTGTAGCCCGTAGCAAAATCTTTTCTTGTGTAGCTGTTCCAGTGCATTAATATTATTCTTGACGATGCTTTGATAAAGGAAAATTCTGCCAAAAAAAGGACTGAGCAAATAAACAACCATCTGAAAATGTATAGGTACATGTGTGCATTAGAAATGTTCATATAGTTTGGCTGTAGACAAGCTGTCTTTTCACTTAGTCTTTTTCATTTTGCAGCTTAGGGAACAGTAGGGCGATAAAATAACATTTTATGCCTTTTGAACACAAGCCAGTTTTTTCATCATTTAATAGTCAGAGTCTTTTTGGTACAAGCAGATCTGGGGGGTGGGGCTGGGGGGGGGGGGCAGGTACACTGTATTGCCTCGTAAGCTGGTCTTATCAAATACTTGTCCAAAATTACCACGCATAAGGTACTAGCCAAAAATTGAAGGCTTTTGCTCAGTGGAAAGAATAATGATTCCAGGTATATGGTATGCTGCAGATTTAGACTCTGAGCTATCTTCCCTTTCTGTCAATGAGAACAGACTCAAGGGTTTCAGTTTGTTCTTGATGAAATTAACATTCTCTTTCAGGTTTTCTTTCCTGATGTTGAAAGAGCAGAGTGGCTGAACAAGGTAATATTATTTTTTTTCGTTTATTTTCAATCATCTCAAAAAAACTGCTGGCAATATGTATCAATTTGCCTTGCCTTGTAAAAAAAATTGTTGCCTTACCCTGTAAAATTGATCTTACCATATTTTGGTTTGGGGCATGTATAAGCTATAACGTAAGTGAATTCAATTCCATTGTTTATAAACAAATCAGAGCAAGTAGACAACTCATGCATTTGTCCAAAATCAATCCTTCAAGTCACATTGTAAATTCAATGGTAAATTCTAATTTCCAAAGTTTTGGTTTACATCCATTGAGATCTTGCTTGCATGAAAAGTGGTCATTTGTCATTCTGCCAGAACAAAATTATAGGACTTCGCTGATTACTGAAAAAGTTGCAGATAAGAAAGTGAGTAAGGTATTTTAATGCACGGAGCCAGAACATACAAACGGAATTCAAATGAAAAATGTCACCTCTACTGCCACGTTTTTGCGACTGATTGTGAAATTGTCAAAGGAAGATTTCCCGCAAGAAACAGTGGAGTTGAATCAGCTAATGTCATACATGTAGCTTGCTCATGCACTGAGTCGTGAAACCATCCATGAGGCTTACTATTCTCTGAGCTTGTCTTATATGCTAGTGTTTAAGGTATTTTATTTAGAGTTTTTCTCTACAATCCTTTGCAACTCAGATGCTGGTCCAACTGTGGCCATACATCAATGATATGGTCATCAAGATTTTGAAGGAAAATGTGGAACCAGAGATTCAGAAGAATATGCCAAGTTTCCTTAGTTCCATTCACTTTGAGGAAATCTCTCTTGGTCAAGTGGTAAGTGACACCATGTTTCATTGTTTTGTCTCTGCATGTAGAGTAACACTTTCATATTATCTTATCATATTATCCATTCATTCATGAAACGTATGTAAGAAGACTATTAGGTATCAGCATTTACTACTTAATTCTCCTGGGCTCTGATATTTTGGCAAAAGCTCGAAATAAATGTGACACAGACCTGTTTGTTAATGTATTTAAGACTATTGTTAAGTAAACATGTTTAAGACCATTGCTGAAGAAGTATAGTGGCAAAAACATGGAAGCTGATTTGCTGTTCTTTATTTAATCAACAGAGTTCTTCTGTCAAAGGTACTATCGGGTGATAGGTTACCCGAGGAAATTTGATGTTCACAACAAATAGTAGGCCGAGAATGTAGTTCAAGGGCTCATATGAAGTTTGAACATGAAATTTCTGAGGGAACCTATCACACATAGGGCCTGAGATATTGTTTTTATTGTACAATGCTAAGTTTTGAGTAAAAATTGCCAAAAACGGGCACAATGCACTGATAGGCACATGCTGAGGAAAGACACTATTGCGTCGTGTGACCGATTTCAACCAATGGGAGCACGCCAAAATTTAGCGTTGTACTATAATAAGCTACATGTACCATCAAACCTCAGCTAACAGTCTTCTACTGTTGGAAAACACCTCCAGTGGGCTGACAATGAGTCTTGGTTTTAGTTGAACAGAAACAGTGTTCTCTCTGCTATGTGGACATGCAGTTGTTGTCTCAGCCATACACAAACACTACAGTTACCCTTAATTAGTCTACATCTGTCCTGAGGGATGCTCATTTGTACATGTGAGCACAGCTACACATGGACACTGCATTTTTTAAAATCTCCCATAAACAAAAATGTCTCCTTAGAGATGCTCACTTGTGGTTGCACATTACATGGACACTGCATTTTTAACCTCCTGTTAACATGCATATTGTCCTTAGAGACGCTCACTTGTGGTCCATGCTGCACACAGATAAAATAAATGCATTTTTGTAATGGACATGAATGCAAATGTACCTGTCAAAAACTGGACACTCAAACATGGTCCCAAGGGTGTCCAGTTATGAGGGGTTTTCCTGTATTGTTTTGTTTTATAACATCAGAAACAACTTTTATTACTTGAAATGCTAGTGCAGTGTTTATCGGGCTTTTGAACTGGGTTTAAAAGGACTAAAAAATTATTATTTATTTATCAGTTAAATGTTAACATGTTTTCGCCATAGCCTCCCCGTATTGGTGGCATCAAGACATACACTCATAATGTTGACCGCAATGAGATTATCATGGATGTTGACCTGATGTAAGTTTGTTTGGACTTTTGTGTTTTGTCTTTAGGTTTGTAGTGTAATATCCTGAAGGTGAACATAGCCAATTACAATATGTGTTTCGATTCCTGAAAATTTTCCTTTAGAAGTGCAATTAAACTAGACAATGAAGAATCGCTAATGTTTTGCCCTTTCTCCAGCAGGAATAAAACCTTGAAACTGCTTTGTAAATTTGGGAACAAAATCCTTAATTGTGGCCATTCAAATGAAATTTACTGACAGAACCTTACTTCCCCCATGGTGCTGTCTTTTATTTTGTAGAAGATGGTTCTAACTTTTGAGTCAGTGGATGAAACCATTAAGTGTTACCATTCATATGAAAGCTATTGGGCAGTAATGTTCACTGTTTGAATTTCCCTTGGTGGAAAACTCAGCGTTTAAAAATTGTGTTTTGCTTGCTGTAGTTATGCAGGTGACTCAGACTTTGAGCTGTCAGTTAAGGGTGTTACTGTTGGCATCGAGGATCTCCAGGTAAGTTATTGTTATGTATGCAATGTAGCTTTTCTGTTGGGTTTTGCAGATTTGGTCAGAGAAATGCAGAAGACTCACTGTGCTCTTTTTGCTCTTTGCAGATACGTGGAAGCTTGCGTGTGATCTTGCGGCCTCTTATCCCAGCTGCTCCCCTTGTGGGTGGAGTCTCTGTCTTCTTCCTGAACAGACCTGTAAGTTAACGTTGACAGCACTTTGTAACAGAAATTTCAGTCAGTTGGGATGTGATGGGGGTGGGAATCTTCAGAAGCATTGTGATTTGATTTCATCCTTTTTTATTTATTTTTTCCACCAGGACATAGACTTTGATTTAACAAATTTGGCAAATATTCTTGATATTCCTGGTCTAAGGTATGTCATCCTTGTGCCATCCTTTGCAGTTTGGTTTAAAATTTCTGACTAGCGTGGATTCTGTAAAGTGTATAAGCAAATGATCCTTCTTGTTGGGTGATAATTGAAACTGCAACGGTAAATGCCAAGAAAAGTATTCTAACTGTTAAAGGGGATTCAACAGTCCTCAAGATGGTCATCGTAATCTCTTTGATAACAGTGCATTGCCACTGTTATAATTTCTGGCATACAGTATGACAATCTGTCCCCAATAGTGATCGGTACCTAATTTCTCCCTATAATAACACTACTTGATCAAAACGCACAAGTCATAAGAATAAAGTAAATGATCACCTAAGGCAAAATCTTTTGACATTAAAGTAAATTCTCCCAAGTAGTATCATGAGAAATATGTGGACAACAGTGAGGAGAATGTACATGTTGATACTGGGGCTTAAAGGGTTAAACCACTGTATTTTGGCCTGAACAAATGCTTATACAGTCATTCTCTTACCTGAAAACCTTGTTAATCCGAACACCTTGCTTACATGACTAACATCTGTTACACCAGTGGTCATGTTAAAAGGCTTCCACCATGCATGTTTTAAAGGGGCATAGTCATGCTATTTAGGTTCACTTTAAAAATCAAAAATATATTCTGACATCAATGAACGCCTGCAAATAATGGTCTAGTTTTGTTACCAAAGACTATATTACTTCACTGACGCTATTTTCTGTCGTCTGTTGCTACGGATGGCACGGATGGAAATGGATTGCAATTTGAAAAAATTAGGCTAAACTTTTCAAATTCTTTCAGCGTGTTGACATTAAATCGATATTAAATGGTCAT
>Ga0126336_10000051_pt1 | contig 26491 bp, 12 predicted proteins | sample SidCmetagenome_FD_92530 | JGI IMG/M metagenome (GOLD analysis project Ga0126336, IMG submission 92530) | Coral microbial communities from El Islote,Puerto Morelos, Mexico - Siderastrea C C metagenome | ecosystem: Host-associated > Invertebrates > Cnidaria > Coral | place: El Islote,Puerto... | reverse complement strand
TTAAATCATTCTTTGCACAGCAGTTCTTCTATGCAAGAAAGCGGACGAGCAAACTCGTTCCCAGGTTCTTTGTGGACGCTCCTATTCAACATGGCGGTTAGCTATAGCAGGGATAGAAAACCTCGCGTTACCACTGGTGACTTATACCTGACTTTATGCCTTAACTGGAGTTTTCGAAATTTTATTTTAACATCCAAAATAATCTTACTTTACAGTAGACATTAAATATATAAAAACCTTTTTAAACTACAATCGACACCCGGCTTTTTCAGAACACACAGGGAAAACCGAAGACTGAGATAAAGGGATAACGGAATAGCCAATAGTAAATCAGTGAGCTGCATAAACCAAGAAAACCGAGTTTCACTTTGAGATAGCTGGAATTTTACGGTAACTTGAAAAAAGCTGGTTTTTATACGCGGGTGGGAACTCTAAATAGCCAGCAACGTTGGGAAATGTAAACTCGCAACGTTGGATTAATACTGATTTCGGCTGGGCCACAAGCATACCAGGGATATCACACTAATGAGAGCGGACTCGCCTCCCACTAATGCGGCCGGGTTCACCTCCCTGGTTTGACACATGTGTGGCTGGATTTTGTCGTTAATTCTCATCCTTGCTCCAAAGGTGTTTCTCCGAGTTTTACACGTTTTTCTTACTCCACAAAAACGGACATTTCGGAATTTAAATTCGATCCGGAATTCACACAGCTTCCTCAGTCGTAAAACTGTCAAGAGCCACCCCTTGCAAGTTTTTATCACAATTTTTTCAGAATATGGGGGAGCAATGGTGTAGTGGTTGGCGAGTTGAACTTGAGATCTGAAGGTCGGTCAAATTCGAGGCCCAGTGCCTGCCATCGTGTTGTTTCCTTGTACAAGAAACTTTACCCCACATTGTCTCTCTCCACCCATGCAGGTGTATAGAAGGGTACCGGTGACGTACTGCTGGGGGTAACCGTGCGATGGTCTAGCGTCTCATCCAGGAGGGGATTAGCAATACTCTCAGTTACTTCATGCCTCAGAAACCGGGTTAAGCTCCGGCCGTGTGAGCCTCCTGTTACTGGGGTGTGACGTCACCTTATCTTAACCTACTGCTTTTTTTTTCAAAATATGACATCGGATTCCCGAATATAAACGGTGTATAATTTTGAAAAGTATTTGTCTACCCGACAATTAAAATTGCGTCTAAAATCGCGTCAAAGTCTATAAAGAGGATAGACAAACACATATCACCAAAAATAGCCAGCGTTACTTGCATTCATTCGGCATTCATTTCTTCGACGAGTTCCTGATGCCGAACTCCAAGTCTCGAGTTACCTGACAAAAATAGTACGGGCAAATCATATATCTTCCGAACTTGACCGCGGTAGCATAGACCTCTTCTCAAGTTGTTTGAGGTTGTTTGCGAAACGCAAATATTTGCCGCTGAAATTTCTGACCTTAAAACGAAGCGCGCTTCGAGGGGATGGTTACCCCACCAAGAGAATCCATTAGAGCCTAAGACATACTGACAAGTAGCCATGGGGTCTCACCACCTCTAACGATATGACGAAGTTCAAATTCGACACTGTGCTCTAAATTTCGAACTTGGAAAGCAAATATCACCACCCTATAAAGTACTGCTCCGCCGTTTTCAATTGCACCGGTGCAGAAGCTCAAAAATGAGAGCCACCTTATAAAACATAATAAACAGCGCCACAGGAAAGTACTGCTCAGTAGCTTTCATTTGAATGGTCACACTTAATAACTTTATTCAAAGACTGAAAAGTTAGAACCAACTTGTAAAGCATAATAAAACATCCCCACAAGAATGCACTGCTCAATAGCTTTCATTTGAGTGGTTACTTCTTCGGACTTGGAAGCTAGCGCTGATTTGTATGGGCCATGCCATAGGAAAGTACTTCTCAGTAGCTTTGGCATTTGAATGGATACATTGAGATACACTCTGTAGGATTTTATTCCCAGACTCAAAAGTACAGCATAATAGGCTATGCCACAGGAAATTACTGCTCAGTAGCTTTCATCTGATATAACTCCTTCTCCAGACCCACAATTCATAGCCACTTCAGTGTACAAAGAACTACAGTACTACAGGACAAATATACAGCCCAGTAGCTTTCATTTGATCATACATTTTTATTTTAAATAAGCCTTAAAAGGCTTGAAAGTTGGGGCTCTGTTCTAAATAACGTTGTTTCAAAAGGCTAACAAAAACAGACATGAAAAAGTCATTTGCTGTATTATTCCACTAGGGCATAAAACAATTCAATATTTGGAGAAATAAACCACATATGGGAGGGATAAAACGTTTAATTAAGAAATATACTGAGCCGCTGCCTTAAATCACTCTGATTGAACCAAGATGACACACCGGAGAACTGAAACAAATCAAACAGCTGAAACAGTTGTGTTGATAGACTTGGAATTTGAAAAAGTACTTGAATTCTATACTTATGAGAACGGTCTGTTTCTATTTTCAGTTTGTCCTGGTGTGTCGATAGTGGGTTACCGATTTCGGTCTCGAAGGTTCACGGCATATTTATAATTTTACTGCAAAGGAGATGTCAAGCTCCCTCAACGGAAATTTATCTTACTTACCGGCGTGAGTCTTACGTTTATTTCCCTTTTTTAGGGATCTTCCGCATGCGTTCAACGTAAATTAATTTGGGAAGGAAGAAGGGAGTACGCCAAATTCACACCGGAACGAAAGACGGAGACGTTTAAGAGGGTGTAAAATGCTCCGAAATTAACTTGTAAAATTAGCTTCGTCTAAAAAGTGCCAAAAGAAAGATATGTACGAATGCTTCCAAATTTTTGGCAAGAGAAAAAATCGAACACTCCCTAAAACGATAGTATCGATTAAACTGCCACCCTTAAAAAATATGAGACTCAGGGACTCAAAGGTCAAACCAACTTGGACAGAAGCACGGTAAAGAAGTGCTCAGTTAGCTTTCATAATAAGTCCTTTCCAGGCGTTCAGATAGTGGAGCGCGAACGAAAAATATTGAGAGCGTTGTTTTTTCCTGCGCCCTCAAATTTTTTCGTTCGCGTGCTACTATGTGAACGCCTGGAACAGGCAAGCTTTCATTTGAATGGTCACCCTTCAGGTTTTCATCCCAACCTCAAAACGTTAAAACCACCTGGTACATGTAGAGTATAATTAACACCACCACAGAAAAGTTGGAGTAAAAACATCTTTGTACAGTCTAACCTGAAACAGTGCCACTGGAAAGTACGGTGCAGTAATTTTATTTATTTATTCATTTATTTATTTATTTGAATGCCCTCTTTTTGAGCCTCAAAAAGGGTTTCATCAGTCCTAAGTTGAAAATTCTTATAGAAATTACAAATTCAATTTTTCAGTATTACTCATTAGCTTTCATTTGAGTTGTGTTACAGCATACGTGGCCAGAGATTCAGTTGGTCATGATGTAGGGTAGATAAGGTCACTCAACTAAAAGTAAACTGGATTTTCAACTACTGTCGCGTGACTTGCTAAAAAGTCTGAAAACAGGACAGTACAGAAGTCTGTTTGCTGTTGTTGTTCTATTTTTTCCGGGTTCCTTTGCCCATCAAAATCCAACATTACCAAATTCCTATTCGATCCACATGATGCAGGATACCGATCGCGATCCGGTCTTTCAAAGAAAGATTTTGCCCCCGATCCTCAGTTCTGTAAAACTTTTCTTCACGGCAGTTAATTAGCGGTTTGTCCAAACGTGGGCAACAGTTACGATTTTGCAGTGTTTGCTGTTTGTGAAATGCTTTTACCTCTTTAGTGAACAAAAATTATTTTTACTCCTTGAAATTTACATATAACTAAATCTAATTATAAATTTTATTATTGCAGGCGTGACAGGTCTATAGGCAGAAATATCTTTCACTAAAAAATGAAAAAGATGAAAAACTATGATTATATAAGAGTAAATAAATCATGCAATGCGTGTTTATAGACAACAGGACAGTTATATAGACAGAAATAAATCTTTCACTCGGATATCCAAAAGATTAAAAAACCGAAAAGTATGATAAACCCTCGTTGAAAGCTGAGACACAAATTGGATTAACTGTACGTCGCTATGTAAATCAGGTTTTAATCCACATAACAAACCAGTTTTCTTTTCCCACCATAATCTGCAAATCTACTTTACCAGGTCCTGCTTTTAATTTAAGATAGACACTTTTAAAATTGCCGAGGTTTGGTTATTTTTTTTCTCAACATGTGGCCATTGAGGTAATAGAAGAGATTAACTCCATTGTTGGTGTTTTAAACCGATGAAAACTTAAGTAAATTAATGGTGTCTCCTGCTGTTGAAGGCTATTGAATCAATCGAAACAGATATTATATTCCTAGAAAAAGCCAAACGGGGTCACTCAAACGACATTTAACGCGGTCAAGGTTGTAATAAATTCCCCAGCATCGTGTGAATATTTTTAAAAATAAAATTGCAATTCAATCACCGTATTCGCGTGCGGTTCGAGACTTTTTCAATAATTCGATGAGTAAAGTTTTTAATTATCTCTTTGGGATTTTCACCTTACTGACCCTTCGTTCACCCACGTAAACATATGTAACTGCAAATATCGCTGTATAATTGAATAGCAGAAGGAAGAATGGCGAGAGAAAAGTCCATAAAAATGCTTATAGCACCCCATGCCATGCAAATAACTTTGGTATTAGCCTCTATTTGTTGTCCACCTTTCTAACAAAAATTCTGTGTGTCCAAGTCATTATATTAATTAAATGTTTATGGTATCAGACAAGAACGTACTATCTCTCATGTGTTGCAAATTAAAGGCTTACTTGGAGAATTCTTGATATTTTCGGCTAATTGTCCAGTTATTGAATTCGCTAAGAAATGAAAGAAGTAACAAGAAACTGTACAATGAAACCGAGCCAAATCGATTTTTAAAATCCTCTTTCAGTTGTATTATTTTTACCACTGAGAATTCCTGAGTGGAACACAGTGAATTCATATATACATATTTTTTTACAACATCGGTGGCCCGCGAGCGGAATTATTTAAATAACTCGACTCCTGCTGGTTAAAAACTAACTGCACCCCAGTTAAGGGATCTTAGTTGTATCAGTCCCATGCCAAAATGACCTTTTCCAGTGATGCCACTTTCTCTTTAAAGTCTGAATGATTCTCCTAAATTCAATTTTGCAAAATATTGAAACCACAGACGGGACTACTTGAAAGTACTGATCACGCTTAAGGTGTTTGCGCACATACGCTTATTATCATTACGCTGGGCGCGTTACCGCGTAAACATTAGTTCAGTCGAACATCGTTATTAGATCATTCCGGACAACCTTAGGACCCGGTCAAAAACTGTCCGTTTTAAGCTGTTTGATTAGAGAAAAATTGTCCAAAATAACGGGGTGTCCGTATTTAGGACTTTTAGTGGGTGTCAGTAAAGCGCAGTTGGGCTCTACCACCAAGCGGATTTACTATACCCTGTTCTCTCGCTCAGGAAACACAGTTCGAGAGCTTTCATCTGAGTGGTCACATGTAAAGCCTTTATGGAATTTTTGCTATCTAGACTACACAATAACTGAACCTTAGTAAACTGATTTTCTGCCAGGCATAAAACTGAAAATTTAATGGCATTTATATAGACTGCGAGCAGTCGTCTTATTATCCTTAGATCCTACGCACGAGTGGAAATAAATAATTTATGCAAAATAACGGTAAAAACAAGAGGGACTGCTCACAGTGTAACATTTTTAGTATTCTTGAATAAACTTAGAATGGCAATATGAGTGCAATAGAAACATGAAGCCGGAAAGGAAAAGAAGCAAATCCATTACAAATTGAAATTTCGCAAATTTGTTTTTCTGTCTTTGAGTAAAAGAAGAAGGGAGCTTTTTGTTTGATTCCGTGAACGTCTGACATATGGGTGATTATTTTGGATGATTTGACGAGCTAATCCGTTTATTAAATTTAGTGTAATTAGGAAGTGATGATGACAGCCTGTTTTCAACTCCAATTTCACACTAATAAGTTCAGACAACTCGCGCCAACAAAATATCAGCAGCTCATTTTTTTCATTCTTTCAAAGCAATAATCTTCCGTTTTTACCCTTCTTATCCCTGTCAATTTTAACATTTAGGTCATTCTAAAATTCATCTCAAAACACGAAAAACTCCCGGTGTTCAATTGGCACATCGAAATGGTGTCAAGGGTTGGTTTTCACCTCTCTCTGTGATAGCCTCGCGGCAGCATTTTATTCAAGAAGCTTTATTTCAGGGCCGTCCATGGGTCGCACGACAAATATGCATAGCTTGCACGAACAGCCATACTGAACAGTTTTGTAAGAAAAATAAATTAGAAATCCATAAAAATTCAAAGAGAGACAGTTCAAAGGAATTTAACTTTGAAAGAATTTGAAATCGGTGGTTTTGTCTTTATTGATAAAACGGATTTGTCAGAAAAATGGGTTGGGCCAAAAAGTCTAGAATGTCACAGGGGATGTTGACCCCAAATGATTTGTTATTTTCGTTTTCGTAATAGGTTAAAGTTATTGCAAGGGTAAGGTTTGTTTTTCATGTTCAAAAGCTTGATGCCGATGTATCATCTCTTTCGCATGTTCATCACGATAACGGTCCATAAACGCAGCTAAAAACGGCGATTATGTAAGTTAACCGATTTCCAATTCATACCATTATGTCTTTTATTTATTTGCATGCATTTTGAATTAGAATCGTTACTAATACAAGTACACTACAATTCCCTCCCTATATAAAGTGTAACATACGAGGTAGTCACCCATGAATAAAACTTTTGAGAGTTACCGTACAAATGAAAGCTTTCGACCCAACTTTTTTAAATGGTGCTGTTCTTTTTAAAGCTTTTCGCACTGAAAATTCTTGACAGCTTTTCATAATTAGTTTACAGCCACTTGTGGTAAGTAAAAGGATCAATAAAATCATAGATCATCTGTAACATACTGGTCTTTCGTCGATTAACAGTTCCTTGTATATGAACCAATTCCATGTTACGTATCGTGTTGCAACCATCACAGTTTTCTAGCTTAGAAAGTCAGCCATTGTTCTCTACGAATCTATCACGGGATGGCTTCTCAATTCATCTGACTCACTTCCTCGCTTGTCGGATTATTAAAGTATGTTAAACACCCAAGTCATTAAGATTGGCCTAGTTTTCCAGTGGAAAATATTACTTTTGATATGCGCACAGTCCCTCACAGGAGTAACATTTCATATTGCGAACTGCACTAATTGCCAAGAGGGACCACAGTCCATACAGACTTTACCATTTTCTTACTCTTTGATGTTTGCCTAGAATTTCTGTAACTGCCAGTAGAATTTTTTCAACTTCAGCTTAACTGTCAGTATCCGCAAAAGTTTCAGTTAGGTATATGAACTCTATTGAAGTACAACAAGACTTGCTCTGTTTCTTTTATCTTGATTTTATTAGAAAGCTCGAAAATTTCGGCTCCAGCTCAAATCTTTATGTGGTTGAAACCACTCGCAACTTTTGTTGAAGTTCAAAAATGATTAGGGAAATCGCAGAGTTAAGGTCACTATAGCAAGTTGGCTACTTGAAAGTGAATTTACCTTAATTGAAATATCTGTACTACATCACTCGAGACCTATCTGATGGAGAGCTCACGCCCAAGTCAGTTATACCCCGGTCAGCGATTATTTTCACTTCCGCTCGGTTGCAACTGATAATTTTGTGCTTATTTTTTTAACTGGTTATAGTTAGTGTGCAGTATTTACCTTCATTAAATTAAGAGGAACATTCTAGGTTTTGCTGTCAGTGTCGTTGTTGTTGTTGTTGCGTTGCAATGCTCGCTAAAACTGTGGCAAATCAGGGTAACAAACCAATAAACGCTTTGGATCTGAGGTTTACAGACCCGCAGAATCAGTAGCAGGTAAACGAAAAGGCATGCAGCAAACTTATCATTACGGTAGGTAAGAGAGACAAAATGACAAAAATTACAATATGATTTATCAGGATGCCATGACCGTGGCTGATGGATTCCTGTATTTATCCACTAATTATAATTTAGGGTTTGTTCATGACAAGTTATTTTTATATTTTCTTGATGTGTTTAAGAATGTATATTTATTATTTATTCCTTTTTTTCTTTTGTAATTGTTTCTACCTGTCTCGATTAGCTCTGCTTTATTTGGGTGCGGTATAATTCTCTAAAGCTGATTATTCGAATAAAGTTCGTTGAAGTTGTAGTACGTAGCTTTGAAAAAGGCCGATATAGCAGCCAATGCACGTGTCTTAGTAGGCGAAACGATATAGAGTCATAAGCAATACAGGTGTTACTTTGTTACTCCTGTAGCTCCTAATACAAGAGCACACAAATTCACAACTGTAAAAAGTTCAAATTTCATTTTGCAAAATACTGATAAAGAAACAGCAACGCAGTAAAGCAAGCTAGGATTGGATTAACAGCTTTCTTTTGAATAATAATAAAAAAAACATAATAATAAAACCTTTATTTAACCACGATCTGTTTTAAAGCAAATACATGCTTGAGGGGTCGTGTGTACGTGTGACTAACTACCTACCTAAGAAAAATTTAGGGATTCATTCACTTAATCAAAAGATAAATACACCTTGTACAGCATAATAAACAGAGGAAAGCACTGCTCTACGGCTTTCATTAAAAACAAAAATGGTCACAGTTTAGGATTTCATCCACTGAGGCAAAGTTATAACCACATTCACAGCTCAACTTTGTCTGAGCTCAAAACAACGAATCGATGCATTGATCACTCTACCAGTGATCCATCGTTTGTTTGGGCGCAATCATGCTTTGAGAACATAGGCTATTTCTCATGTTGCTGGCTCTTAAAGGTTAAAGAAATGTTAATTTAACTGTAGGAAGGAACCCAAAGGTGTGGATATATAAAGCACATGATCAAATTCGGAGAGTTCTTAGAAAATGTGAATTTTGTGAAGCTGACGAGTTGATAGGTTTGTTCGCTGCCTAGGTCACTGTTCTGAAGGGCTATCTTTAGAAGATTCCCTGCTCTGTTAGTCTAGTCTTCGCTTCAGAACAGCTAACAGTCTCTTTTGTTTTCTTTTAAAATCAAAGTAGGAAAGACACTAATTAATGACTGCTAAATCTTACGAGTTTTGGATTGAAAAAATAACGGCGATCTTTACTTCTTTACTCCTAGCAATCCAACATGGCCGGTGGATGAACACTAATTGCTGTAGCCCTCAATATTTAACTGTTTTATTTAACTGTTTTTATTTTGGGCCAGTAGCTTTGTTATCAATAGCACTATAGAGAAACCTACTCTTTCATCATTGAATTTGTTACCACGTCATTCACACCGTGGATTCAGTGCATGCCACATTATTTGATTCGACATCGCTATCCACTACCAGCTGAACGTTTGGAGCGGTGACTGGTTTATGAGCTGAAGTGTCTCACGACTATACTTATACGGGTAACTCTTTCATCAAATCGTAGCGATTGGTAATCATGTAAGACTCACAAAGTGCTGATGATTTCATGTTTTTTTCTCTCTGCTATGGACAGGAATAGACGTATTCTCTACATATCTTTAGACAGCAGTAAGTCCAGTCTACGATTAGTTGCTCTTCGTTTTCGAACAAAAATGGCAGGTTACAACAAGAACAACAATAACATTTCTTGCAAATGAAATAGAAAGATTTTTGCAAAAGTGTCAAATAAATCTCAGCTCATCCACAACGTTTCGGGGTAAATACCCTTCTGAGTATGATGTAATTGCGACTTGTTTTATTTAGAAATAGAGCGTAATAAAATTGTGCATGAGCGCGCACAGTTCAGAGGAAATGATAACTGTTGTTCAGCCCATGCTGTTGCATGCATGGTGCCCGACCTGAAAATGTTTTCCATCTCAAGTTGCTACCTTCTGAGGCTCGATCCGGTGCACAACCTCTGTCCCGTGACGATGATGTCGGACAGTGAATCACCAGCAAAGTTTACATGCATCCTTGCGATTTCAACTTTTGGATTCATTCGTGTTTGTCACGGTGTCTAACATCCGAGCTGTTCTTCATCACCGGTGTCTTTTTTGTTTGTTCGCTTGTTTGTTTGTTTTACTACGATTTTCGAGGAAATCCAGAGAAGGACTACGTAGTCTCTCATTTTCAATTTCACTTTTACCTTCACAAAGGTCCGTTACGTACTCTATGATCAACAGTCTTCCAGTTTCATAGATAATTCTTTTGTACTATTTTATAGCTTGGTAAAGTGTTTTTAATTTAGTTTTTCTTTTCAGAGTGTTTTGTTTATTATAAATTGTGATTCTGAGGGCCACAGGTTTGTTAGCTCTGCTAACAAGACTTATCTTAGTTAGTACTTAGTTCCAACATAACATCAGAAACAACATTAAATTTTAAAGCTGTGTTCATTGGCAATTAATGTAAACATGTTAGGAGTAAAAAATCCTGCTTGGATTGACAGAATTAACTCTCAGTGCCACTAATGTCAGGTAATCCCAGGTAATACATGCAAACATCTCAGGTAAATCTCAGGTAATACAAACAATCGCTGTTTCGTCTGAAAGCATTGTTAACTCGTTTAGTTCCTCCTCATAACGCGATAATTTGTTCTCTTCAGATGTTTTTTTTTTGGTAACTCTGATTTTCTCATCATGAAAAAGACAAAAAATGATTTATACCGGGGTTTATCTCTGATGCGCTCTATTTCGGTCTGACCTCAATTTCATAATCGAGTGATATAACAGAGTTGCGTTGCAATTGCCTGCACAGTCGATGGGCTGACGAAATAAATAGGTCAATCACGACAACATATCTCCGTCTTAGAGGCTGCTTACTCTGTCTGCGGGTTATAAAACGTTTCCTTCCGCTTGATGTCTTACTGATTCATACAGGAACTGAATTTCATGGTCACGGCATATATAGATTAAAATAGAACACTCCGTACCGGAACAATCAAGGAAACGAATTTTTCTTTGTTCATTGATAAGAACACTGCACTGAGAAAAATGTGATCTGTTTTGCTGGCATACACTTCCGCACAATTAGATCGTGTTCTGTCGGAATCTATCGATTTTCGATTAGTTGTGTTAGCTCGGTTCTATTGTTTTACTGGGGAAACCGTTTCGTTTGATTCGGTCGGTTTGGTGTATCGCCTATTTCAACTGGCGCTCAAATCTTTTGTAACTGCTGAAGATATTGATCAAAACGTATCAACTGTTTTGAGCAAAAGCGGTTGAAAAATTGAGGGTGAAAAGGTAAGCCCTAAAAGCAGACGACTTTGGTTACTGAAATGAAGACACAGACAACTATGTGTCGTAAGTTTATCAAGAGAGCTCAGACATTTTGTTGCTGTTGACCGTCAAGAGGCTATCTATAGGGGAAACCCCACCCGAAATGGTTACCATCTAGAATCTTGAAAGACGATCTGAAACGATCTGAAACCGAGCAGTGGTCAGTGGAAAGAGCAAGGCATTTTTCAGTTGCAAAATTTCTCTTGAGTATCAGACTCAAAGGATAGAACCACACAGCGTGAGGCAAGTTTTGACTCAACCATTAGCTTCATTTTAAAAATAGAACTTTTGAGTCATTTGCATGGCAGAGATTAACTTTATGTCTGGGTAATCAGACCTTTAAAAAGAAGAGATGAAGAAACGCTGACATGTCTGACTGAAAATCTCAGATGACGATGAATATCGGTCCAAGTTTACAAATATCCCGAATGTCATTTTGCAATATTTTAATGAATACGCACCATCACTAGAAAGAGTTGCTTAGTAGCTTTTACTTGAATGATCACACTGTAGGATTTCATCTACAGACTCAAAAGTTTGAACCGCCTTGTACAGCATAATAAACGGTGCCAAAGGAAAGTACTGCTCAGTAGATTTCATTTGAATGGTCACACTTTAGGATTTCATCCACAGACTCAAACGTTTGAACCACCTTGTACAGTATAATAAACAGCACCACAGGAAAGTACTGCTCGAAAAGTCACACTTCGGGATTTTATCCATAGACCGGCTTGAGGTTAGAACGGCCGAATTAACAACACCACGAACGTCCTGCTCAATAAAAAAGTCTTGATAGCTTTCATTTGAGTGGTTACACTTTAAGTTAAAATCTCCAGAGCTAGACTTAGGTTGAAAGGTTTTCACTCTAAGAGGGAAAACAATTCTAGTAGGTAACTGAAGATGATCAACAGTTGATGCAAGAACATCGAGAACTCTGATAGTGATACTCCCTTGATTTATTACGGCCAGTACAAAAGAAGCACGGAAGGTTAAGTCAAGTACTGAAACTGCTTTGCTAAAATGAAGATTTTATACTACTTATACAAAACCAATATAGCCTCTTGACATTACTGAGATAACCACACCAAGGGCTTAGGGTGTGGTTGATATGAAGTGACTAAAACATAGTCAGTACTAATCTTTCCTCTAAAAAATCATTCCTTTTGCACAGCTACCAGGCAGGCTGCAATTTGCAAACGCAGCATTTGAGATCTACGCATTGAGATGGGTGCAAGTTCAACGTGCATGGGTCAACATAAAATCGGCCTCTACGGTGATGTTTCAACCGGTAAGATTCAAGTTTGTCTAAACTACCCTTAATTGATGGCTTATGCTATCGGACGGACGTTGCCGGTGGATTATCCATTATTTCGTCTTAATCCTCATAGAGTAACAAAGTGATAATGTCACAAAAATATTTCAGAAATTTCAGGACCAGGGTAGTAGCTCAAAATAATGGTAGCGAACGCTTAGGTCCATTAGAGCCACTTTGTAACACTAATTTTGGAACATTACTGAAATCGATTATCAGTGCGTCAAAAAGTTGAGTTGGCAAGAAATTTTTACCAACTCAAAATAAATTTGATTAATGGCATCAATAGCTTTTCGGGACTCAGACATGAGATTCAGCGAAAAATGTTGACATCACTCTTAACACTTCTTTTGTCGAATTAATCTTTGACATTTCAACGGCGTTTTTTATTTTTATTTTTTTCATTTTTGGAAGAATTGTAAAGTAGAAATTTGGTTATTTCATGTAGTTTAAATCCTCTACTAATGGGGGTATACTTGTGCGCTCCCCAAAAGTCCCCACCTATTTCAGAAAAAAAATTGATCTTCCACACAAATCATCCTGTTCTGCTCGGTACCCGAAAAATTTTTCGGGTACCGAGCAGAGTTCGAGCAGAATAAGGATGTCTGAGCAAAATTTCGATCAGAACTGAAGGATTTTTACGAGCACTGCCGGCAGAAGAATAAACTATTTTACGAGCAGAATTTATCCAACCCTAATGGTTAACATACCGCAGGAAAAAGGCTTTTTCACGAGTCGAGAGCCTGCAGCTTGTTAATCTGATCTAATTGAATTTCCTGGCATTACTATGGATGATCTCCCTTCATTCTCGCTGACAATAATAAACCAATCCAGGCGAGCCAACAAGCACGGGAACACTCGATTGCATTCCCGTTTGCCCTCCATCGCCTATCTGCTATTTTTATATCGCACAAGCTCTAACGTGGCACGGAATTAGATTAACAGAGTGAAACGTGCTATAAGCTCTCCAAAAAGTGTTTTTCTTCTCAGATTTGAGGCAAGCGTAAATGAAATCACTTTTGACAGAACGTCATGGCGTGTGTGGTCTCAGTTTTAAATCTTTCAGATCCGAATAGCGATATCGAAAATATTCTACTAATTCAATTGTGAAAGTGTTTGTTAACACAGATGCGCGTTTTCATTTTTCTCCGACATGCCAAAAAACAGCGCGCGCAAGTTGGCAGACTCGTGAGTTTGACCCTTGAGAAGAGTTTGCTTTTCGCCCATTTAGTTTTCATCGCAGATGAACAGCGGATAACAAGCTCATGATTTATGGCTTTCACGCTCCTACAACGCCACAATATTACGAGCAATATCGGACATCCAGTCATCAAAATCCCAAATCCGTGTAATGAAATGGTATCAATGCGTATTACACCCAATCGCAGACCTTACAGTCTCTTTACTAGCGTGGTAAATCTCAGTGACTCTATTAAAACTCTGAAGAGCGTTTAATCTTTTTTTTTCCACACCGCGCCGTGGTAATCGTACACTGGCAAATTGTTTATCCAAGATCTAAGCCCTTAGCATAAACAAACCGAATCGCAAACAATTACCAATTAACGCGCGAATGAGACAATCGTGCAGTGCGGCTCCGGTCGCTGAAGTGTCAAGTGATAGCTGTGGCGTCGGGACGGGGCCCCTTATCAGCTCTAATTACTTCAGACGTAATTAGATAATTGGACAGCTGACTTGACGTCTTGTTAGGCATCTTTGCTAGCCTGCCAGTGGCAAAGGGTCTAGGGTTTCTGTTAACAACTCGCATTGCTCTCCTAACGAGGCGCCTAAAGCTCGGAGCGTAATCAATCCTTGCATTCTGAAGGAACGCTGGGCTGGTTTAAGCGCGCGTCGGGAGCGCTTCCTTTACTCATTCTAGCGTCCGTATCCACGGAGAGAGGGATTATGAATTTTCATCCTGCCTCGTTTAATCTCGTGTTGTCTGAAGGCGAACCCTATGCGCACGCAGGTAATGGCAATCTACGCTACTCGTGTGCGACAAGCGTCGGATCAGATGCAAATTTATTCCATTTTCCAGTCACTCTGGGCAGTTTAGCAGACTCAGGCTCCGACTCCGAAGTTGAGATAATCGAAGCAATAGGTATGCAAATTTAGACTTCTTCTTTCTAGTACTGTCTTGTCTTCCCCAACTGTAACAGTGTTGCATGTTTCGCTCGCGAAGCAGCCCTTGCTTAACCAAGTGACCAGTAAACAAATGAAACTTTTTCTGTTCTTCGTTTTTGTTCGCTTCGATGCAATACCAACAGAAATTCCCATCTTACCCAAGAAACGGAGGAGCAGGACGAATTTTGATGCTTGGCAACTTGGCGAGCTAGAGAAGGTCTTCAAAAGAACACAGTATCCAGACGTTTTCACTAGAGAGGCTCTGGCGCTGAAACTTGATTTACTTGAGTCGAGGGTGCAGGTAAGACATCGATTTCTAACCTATAAACATCGTGTATGCTTGCTTAATATTATTTGAACTTTCTTTCTGTGTTATGACTGTGCACATGAAAGAAACCTTTCAGCCCTTGCAAATTTCTGCAATCGGTTCTTGCCTCGTTTGGTGTCAATCTAGAGATCTTTCTTCCTTAGTCCGAAAATAACGTGATTTAGAAAGTTCTGGATAGCCTTTGGCTAGGAAGCAAATCTTGTACAATACAATTTGTAACAGCTGCCCGGCGATAATTTTCTCACCTTTTCTGGTAGACTTCCATAGTTGTTTTCTCACACCAGTCAAGCAAACGATGTGCAGGCTCTTTCAGTGCAAACTTCGAAGACTTCCTCGGCCTAGAAAAGGGTCATTTGTTCAAAAAAGGACACGGAATCGACAATTTAATTATCTTAATGTCACTTGCCATACTTAAAATATCATGCAAATCGAATGAAAGAAAGTTTTGAAACAGAAGGTTGCTGTGTGTATCGAAGCGAAGTGACACCCTACGGAGTTAGTTTGTGATTTACACACCTAATTAAATTTAACCAGTTGTACGAGCGAACCACTTTTTGTCAATTAGGGGTTTAAATGATTCCTCTTTTTCCCCAATCAAAGACAGTTTTCTACCACAATTCCATTTCTTGTTTCCGCCAGGCCGTAGTGAAGCTTTGAATACACTGAGAAGTCATATTGAGATAGCGCTTCTGTTATCAACCAGTTACGAAGTCGCAATGGTGAAAATTTTACTGGCGTCTTAGAGTCGCCAGTGGCTTCCGTTTGAAGCGTCCGAGACTGGCTTCGTGCAGAGATTTTGTCTCGTTTTGCTAGCACTTTTCGAGCTTGAACTCCGAAAATATTGCGAAAAGAACGATAAGCGCACATTGAATCGGTAGACCTACCTTTCGTAGACGCGTAGAGGTGATTTATTTGTTTTCAAAGCGTTGGGTGTGATTTATGGTAGCATACGTGTTGCTATAGATGAGAAATTAACTTCTCTACATGTTTTGCCACCTTGCCTGCTAATCAGTAAATCACCCTTCCGACGGAGATTTTTAAAAGTGTAAATTGCGTTAAATGGTTCTGAAGTTTGGTTTGCTGAAGGGCTTTATGGTTGTAAAGGAATGTTTGTGTTTCGCTTTGTTAGGAAATCGTTTCATCTCTTCTAATACTTTTAAACGGTGCTAAAGCGCGCCCTTAGAACCTCTAATTGACTAAGAAACCACACCACTCCGATGATTAATGTTGCTGCCGATTTTGAAATATTTTTTGAACGACCAACGTTGCAAATATGCAAGCAAAAGTTGTATTAATGAGGAGACCATTTGTGCTTATCCGAAGACATGTCTCTCCAAAACAAATATCCATTTTAACTGAGTGGGAGCTAAAAGTCGTTTTTGAAGACCACAGTGCCAAACATTTTCCAAACGAAAAGCTCCTTTTAGCAGGATTACTTCCTCAGTTTAACCTTGAAGCTTTTCGCTTGTCAGAACATTATAAATTACACTAGACGGGTCACTAGGAATGATTAATGCCCTGTGGAAAGAGGAAACCATTCGTTTATCTCATTTGCATCAAGGGTTAAGTTTTCAAGCTTGCTCATGTTAATTTCGTAGAGCATATCTTGGAAATAATGATTTTATGCTTTCCTTTTTATTTTCCCAAAACTTCAAAACTTTACATGTATTTGGAATTGATACGTAAACACCCTTGCGTTTGAAGCGATGAAAACGCTAGGTGTTGTTTACATTTTATGCCACAGTTATGTAGCTTAGTCTCGGGAGGTACCAAGAATGACGATTTATTGCAGTATAAATCATATGTGACTGAACTGTATTGTTATTGGGATAAAAAGTAATTAAAGAACAAATGAAAAGTTTCGGAACTCTTGTCTTGTCACGATAGCTGAAAATGTGTCTTCGTGCGACACTTCGTTGGCTTTTTATGCACTTTGTTGGCTTTATGCTTGCACTGAAATGGGTTCTACTGTACTATTTCAGGTATGGTTCCAAAATAGGAGAGCAAAACTGCGAAGAGAAGAGAAAACCAAAGCGAGACCAGGCAGAAGAGAGAAAAGTCAGGTTGAAAAGAGTGCTGTGACTTTGAAAATTCTCGAGGTCTTTGACAGGAATCTGACTTCGGAGAACAATACAGAAGAAACAGATCAGGCACCTTCGCCCCCAGTTGTGGAAAACAATGAACAGTCATCGCTATCGTCAAGTTCTTTTAGTATCGAGAGCATTTTGTCACGAAATGATCCTCCACAGACTGAAAAACAGCCATCTGTTTCCGAAAATGTTGGTAAAGGCTTTCGGATCGAAGAGCTTCTAGATGCGAAAAGAGAGAGCCAAAGTAAAGAGACCAAGAACAATTGTAACTCGATGGAGACTTCGCATGATACGGCTGAGGCTTCAAAGTCAACTGTATATAAAACTACCGCTTCTGGAAGCAAGGAATCGGAAGAGGAAAAACTCCAGGAGAATGCAAAAGACATGCCGACTGGAATATCTACAAAGTTAGCGCCATTTTACGTTCCACTGGCAAGGCACTGTGGTTCACATCAGAGTTTACCTATGAGATATACCCACACCGAACCAGTCAGACCAAACAATGTAGAGATGTTCGAAAACTTTCGTAGTTCTAGTATTTTACGATTGAGAACGAAAGCACAGGAACATTTAAAACAGTTACGAGTTTCTTATGTTAGCTGATTATAAACCAAAAGAAAACACAAACCTTAATCACGAAAAGAAATTGCGGGACGTGTGGCAGAAGTGTCATGAAATTTTCAATTCTATTTCGTTTGGTGTTAAGAACTAGACTTGCTTTTCATGTGCTTCCTATATAATATCAGTATTTAAATGCATTTTGTCATGTGCGTAGCCTTATTTTATACATTTGTATTTTTCATACACTCATGCAAAGATTTCACAATCTATAAAACTTTGTCCTCAAATAAATCTGGCTGTTCACAGGCTATCTTTTATATTACGATCGAGTTTTTCAAAGTTATGTTTAAAATTCCTGTAGAGAAAAATTCATCTTGCACACTAAAAATTTTTTTGAAGCCTTACCAAATATAAGTTCCAATTATGTCAAATTTTTAATGCTCTTTCAACTCGACTCGTATCTATCTCGGCAGATGGAATTCTCCTGACATCTGATAACTTTAAGTGATAAATTATCCGATTTCGTGACTTCACGGTTGTCAAATAACTGTCTAGTTAGGGGCTACTAAAAGCCGATAGATGATAGTATATTGTTAGGCTATGAAGTCCTTTCGGGTTTCTGTAACTGAACCCTTCGTACAGTCTTCTTCTGTTACCGTAGATGCGTAAATTCTTATTTATGCTTTTAATATGTTTTTTATTCAGTTCGAACAATTTTCTAACAGGGCATAAAACCTTGTTTACTTTTAATGAAATTGTAATCGATACGTGATGCCTCCTTTGAGAGATTTTCAAGAAGTCTTTAAAGATAAACCTCCGTGTTGGCTTGCTTTGACTTATTTATTTATTTTCTTTTTCGTGATCATCGTGGCGGATTACAAAAAAGAAATTCCCTCTGTTTTTTTGTCCCCCTTATCAAAATATTCCATGTCAATTCAATTTTCATGTAGGGCGTTAACCCACACCCACGAAAGCAAAAACGTGCTAGTTTCATTGCCTTTCTTAAACCAGGAAAAAGATGCTAAAATTCATTGAAAGATACGTGTGGCTAGAAACCTCGACCTTTCTTTATTTGTACAGAAAATGATCCCTATAGAATCAACAATTTATATATCTCTTATCAAGACCCAAGCCACTAAGGTTATCGGTTACCGCAACATCACCCCTTGTTTCTGAAGAAAGTGCTTATTGCGTCTAATCCCTACAATAGCAGTTCCTTGGATGACACATTTTGGCCACCATCCAGCCCTGAAGATTAACAGATTTACTAGTATGTGTTAATGTTTTGAAAACAATGTTTCTCAACTGTTAGGTCATGTAAAAGTTTTGTTGCGTGATATGTGTCGACGATCAAACAAAACAAAAGGCAAATTGATTCGAATAGCCATCTAAAATCTACGGAGCAAAGCGAAGCCAGTTAATGCAGAAATGGATGGCTTGATTTGCTAGTCCAGGAAATGTTTAACAAAAGAATGCTCAACTGGAAATTGGGTTAGATATCGCGGTTTATAGTGTGCCACGCCCCGGGTCGTGGCATTGAAGATATAATCAACAGTTTAAATACCGGTACAATGGTCGTCTTTGTTTCCTTCCCTTGTTAACAACGACTAATTTGACACTCTCAGAAACCCAAATATTTAGAGAACGCTAAATTTACCGGTGTACGCGGTGAGCGAGAGGTTTAAGTTGTTTTGACAGAGATAAAATCAGGATTCTTTACATTGGTAATTTGTGTCAAAGTAATTGTAACTTGAAATATCTGCAAACGTTTAGTTTTCATTTTTAAGTTCTGTTAAAAGAATGCTTCTCTTTTACAAATTGACTCAGATTACGGACACCTGTCTGGGGTTCATTTCCTGAATTTTGAATTATTTATAAATCTCTTCAAAACACTTGCGGCCCGGAGCATAAAAAACGGTTATAAGATTACATTCAGTATTGTGCGGGAAGGGGGGGGGGGGGACTAATGGAGCAGGAACCCGGAGGGAATAGCAGTATTTCACTTACAACAACACGGGCATAAGAGGTGGGAGCGGGGCAAAACGTAAGAGTAGCGGGAATTTCAGATCCCCCTCTATCTAGCTACTGCTCGATATTTGTATTTCGGTATTCTTCTTCTGAGGGCCTACAAGCCCAATTGATCAGCATTTTAATTCTCCTTACAGTATCAGTCTTTTGCAAGCAAGATGGTGGAGACACAGTCAATATTGATTTAGAATTTTTATCATTTAGCTTTAGAGTTTGTCTAATGGCATTTCCACGAATCCGACTAGTTGGAAAAAAAAAAAACCTTGATCCTCTGAACCAAACCGACAAACAAGTTAAGCCCAACGTCACTGCGATCTTTCCATTTTAGCAATCCTAGTGCATTACATGGCTGTGGTCATATCCTTACATTCCTGCACTTCACTATGAAAGACGTTCAACAACAACTGAATAGTTGCAGATGTAGTGGAGGGGCTTCCTTTACTAGAGTTAAAAATATAACATCCGAAAAGGAGAATTTTCTTTAAAAGTTTCAGCATTTTCACTTCATCCTCCCCTTCTTTTTTGCTGTGCACCCCCACCTTACGCCTCTTAGGACTGAATAGGACTGTGGAATAGGACTGAATAGGACTGACTCCATCCTCCTCTTACGCCACTTAAGACTGTGCACGCGGGAACCTGCCACTTTGACGGCTTCTGCGCATGCCACATTCTCCTTTTTCATTCCACAATATTGCACAATTCTTCCAATTTATTTCGCTTTCCGCTGCCTCACAAATGTCTCTTTTTCTTTCCCGATTTCCAGCTCCTTCCCGTTCCCTGACGAATGTGATTGGATACGACACAACGCGATACGAAACGGACTTAATCTAACGAGATAGAGCACTTGTCTTCCTCATTCCCTACCTCATTCCCTCTCCGCCCCCCTGGTCCCAGTTTATTAATCTAGAGGAAACTGTTCTTCCGTTTCCAATTGCTTTTTCCATTAGTAGCATTCTTAAATTGTTATAAACTCGAGCCTCTGTGCTCCAGCATTTAATAATCACGAGTTGGCTAATAGAACCCTTTGAATTACTTACTTACTATTATCATCACCTTTTTATTTATTTTGTTTTTGTTTTAGCATTTGGTCGTATTTGTCTCGTTTGTTGTATAAGTACTGAAATCTTCAAGTTGAGGTAAAGTCAATTAAGTTGGCGTAAATATTTGTATAAAGCCCACGTAATAGATCTTTAAAAACGTCCCCAAAGTCGTCACAGAAAATTATTGTTTTCAGGCAAAAGGGAGCTGCAAATGTCGTAATATTCCAAGTTACTCAAAGTTTGTTTATAGCATAAGGGGCAATCGAGTGAGGGTACTAGGAGGGGAACTTGATTGCAATATCAGTATCTTCACAGGAAGCCGCACTCACTGAGGTGGTTTTCAAAGAGGTCTTGTGAGAAATACGTTTAACGCTATATGTGCAGACTTATAACAAAGAAGGACTAAAGTAATGTTTCGTGCTCAAGATGCTTAGAAGACTTCGCTCCTTTTTTGTTATGTTTTGTTTTTCACTTTACTTCAACGCTTAGAATAGCATACGGAAGCCTGTTGTTTACATAACCAGGTGAAACCACTAATACATTTTTCTGTAACTGAGTCATAATGCTTCAGTTCCTCAAATTTTATTTATATCATAACGAAAACCGTGTGGTAATAGAGGGGAAATAAGAAGTAATAATAGTGCTCAATAATTTTTCAGACAATCACACAGTGAAGCTCAGAAGATTGTATTGGATGACAGGAGACTAAACATGTTACTTCCGATGTGGAAAATATTTCAAATTGTTGCAGTAATCTGTTTTTGTTTGTTTCCCTGAAATTGTTTCTCATTCATCGATTTCGTTCAGCCCCTTGGACAAAGGTAACAACATAATAATGTTTTGGGAAATTCTGATTATAAAAACTGCTACCTACACCACTCGCCGGAGGCTACTACTCAGAGTAACTTTCGTTTTCTAAATTTGGTGACACTTTAAGATCGGATTCCCGGTAGAAAGTTAGAACCATCTTGTTCAGCATAATAAACAGTTCGACAGGAAAGTACTACATCTTAAGAGTGGTAAAGTACAGGGATATTTTTCACAGAGGTATAATAATAATAACTTTGTTTAAGGATGGTACCTCCTCATACAGATAAAAAGGGAAAAGGGAAAAGTAGATCTTATTAAAGGGTTATTGGAATCCAAAAAGAAAAATGTGGGTAACCACGCATTTTTCAGAGACAAGTTAGGAACCATAATTCTAAAAAATCGTTCAAATACAAAACTATATATGGCAATTTCTTTCCAAATTTAAGCTCCATTATCTCTGAAAAATGCGTGGTTACCCCCAGTTTTCTTTTGGGACTCTGATAGCCCTTGCTAAGATCTGCTTTTGCACATAGTCATAAACCGCGCAAAAACGTTGTTGTATAAGCGGGCAAATTCCTTAAGAAACCCGAATATCCTGAGATGCGCAGAACGTATGCACAGTAACAAAAGGAGGCATCCTCCTTAAGTGTCGGAGTATTTAGCAGGGCAGTGCTAACTGGGGACACTGTAAATGAGAGAAAGTGACATGACAAATGGAACATACACGTTTTTTAAAAACCCCAACTGGTGGGAGGCAGCCTAGTACCCAGGCCTTCTCTTCTCGCTCACTGGACTTGGTGCGAAATTTCGTTGGTGACGTCACGGCATTTCGCACCAAGTCGAGTCGAGTGGGGGGGAGGAAAACGCCTGGGTACTAAGCTGGGTGAGAGGCTTACCAGTTGGCTATTCACTCCACCGCAGTCAAACGTCTGAGGCAGTTTTTCGTTTTAATTCGTAAGATTTATTCACGATGCAGTCGAAACATGAGCAAGGATACAGTGGAATCCCGATTTTTTGAACACAATATTTTTCGAAACTCCCGATTCTTGCCTCCCATGGAAGAAATTTATAAGAAATTTACCTTCGATTTCTCGCACCCACAGGAAAGCACTACTGCGTGGGCTTTCATTTGAATGGCCACACGCCAGGAGTTTATTCTCAGACTCAAAAGGTAGAACCACTTTCAGTCGAATGGTCACTCATTACGCCTGGCTCTCCTGTAGGTGCTGTTTGTTGTGTACAAGGTGGTTCTGTTTGATTTCCTGGTTGTTATAACACAACACCTCGTAAATCGAACGCGATTTCCTGTCACCTTCGATTTTTCGAGCCAATTTCCGTTTACCTAGGAGATTCGAAAAATCGGGATTCCACTGTATATAAATTAGTGGGTGAGTGTAAATATATTTTCATTTCTCTCAAATAAACGAGTTTCTTTGCCTATAAACGTTCTGCACCTGAACAAAATTACTCTTAGAAATGGCGCCGACGCCTATTTCCCTTTCGCAAACGGTCGTTGCCATTTTTACCATCATTGGTAACCAAGCCTTTAATTATGGTAACTGTAACATATGCTCTGGATTAAGTTACAATAAGGCAACAAATACATTTTTAAATAGTCTGAGAAAGAACAAAGTTTAAGCCCACGTTGAATTTAGGTTAGAAGTTTGGGAAAGGGCTAGGGTCATCTATTATAGATGTATCAGTTATGAAAGACAGTTAATTATAATCTATACTTTAATTTTTCAGAATTGTGGCGGATTGGCATGGTAGTGAAGTGGTAAGGTAGAGAGATTAGCATACGAAAGGACCAGGTTCGATTCTGGGTTGTGAATGTCTTTCTTTTTAGAAGAAAAACTTTTCTAAGTGTCTTAAAAATGGCAACGACCGTTTGCGCAAGGGAAATTTGCGGCGCCGACAAGTCCGTTTACCGTTTTCAACACTTACAACTTTTTTTAGCAAATTTCGAAACAGTTAAGTAAATCAACAGGATACTGGTGCAGTATCAAATTTTAAACAGTGAAAATAATTCTCTTATCTCTGAAGTACTTTTCTTGTTTTTCTCGTTTGACCGTGGTGAAGGCTGTTCACAAGCGTGGCTGGGGATTTGAACATGGGGCTACCGTGAAACAAATCCAAGCGGTCAGAGAGGAAGGCTTGAACCTGGGACTCGGCCACGCCGCCTCCCTCATTTATAACATACCAGAAGTGAAGAGTCAAACTGACTTTCCGTACCGCCTACTCAAACATTGAATTGTATTATGTTTAAGTGTAACTTTTGGAGGCTATGGATGAAATCCTAAAGTGGAACCATTCAAGTGAAAGCTGCTGCATGAGCAATACTTTCCTGCGCTTGTTTATTGTGATATACAAGGTGGTTTTGACTTTTGAGCCTGTGAATTACATTTTCAAATGGTGTTGGAAAACTGAGCAGACCCTGGAGACGAGGTTGGAAAATTCCCGCCTTTTTGCAGCAATGTCACGTGACATTTTCGCTTTGTGCTCGCTGTGGCGCCATGTTTGAATGCACTGGCGACCGAAGCCTTCTTGGCAGTTCTTGCAGGTAAGCGTTCGTCAAGTTAAGCGTTTGGCAATGCACGAATTCAGACAGACTAAAGAAACCACAGCATGGCTGGCCTTGGCAAAGAGCCCCACGGCTATCAAAGATTTAAAAGGTAAGCAAAACAAGCAGGTAGACTGGGTTTACCCCGCCGCAGAGAATCTGAGCAGGGTTTGTTTTGTTTTGTAAGCTATTCTTTTCAATGTTTCGCTGCAGTATGCGGTTTCAACCTTGTCGTTTTCTTTGTTCTACGCCCCAACTTCTACGTCATCCGTGAGTTTGACAGGTTCCGCTTACACGGAGTTAAAACTCATATTTGTTTGCAGTAAGCCTGACCGAAACTCTTCCCTTCTTAGTATCAATATATTTTAACTTGCTTGTTGGTGTTGCATTTAAGCTTATCAGTTTAAGTTTAAGGTTACTTCATGTGAGGTACAGAGTTAAGCGTACGCTTATGACGGGTGTAAGTGCTTTGAGATAGCCTGCTTGTTATTTGGGAGTAGTTTGCCATTTTCGCCGAACTTCTGTCACATTGCGTGCATGTCAGCGTGGGTTGTGCAGTGCTTTAAACTATTGAATCCGGGCGGCTGTCACGGGTACATGTAGAGAACGGAACCTTTTTTAATATTGTATTTTGCCCATGAATTTTTGTTCATGTTGCCGAGTTGTATAAGTTGTAGCATTCATTTCAAAGGTGATTAGGGCTCAACTAAATTATATAGATGTGTAATTTTAAACAACTTGTTAAGCGCTATTGCACAGCGATAGAAATAGCGCTATATAAATAAAGTATTATTATTATTATTATTATTATTATTATTAAAGCAGTGATGGATATTGTCGAGGAAAGTTCAAATACTCAGTAACAGCGGCTGAGTAACCTGTAAATATTTTTGAATTACAGCAGCTCGTAACTTTGTTCAACCATTAGCTTATTACCGAATACTCTGGCAACTATTAGTGATGTAAAATCAGGAGTACTGACCTACGAATCCTCTTATTCACATGAAACCCTATTAAAAAATTCGCCACCGCCACTCAAATGACAGCTGTCTAACATCAGGGGATGAGGAGGAATAATGCAGTGTTCACTATTCCATTATCTCTGCTCCAAAGGCAAAACTACATTGTTAGTGGGGAAGCGTAACCATCGATGGTTATTCCAGGAGAAATCGTTATTCCATTATCCATGAAAAACCAAGGCCATTGTTCCACTGCAAAAAGGCCATTATTCCACTTCAAGAAATTTCCGATATTCTCATTCCGTTATTCCTCTTCACCTCCCGAATCTAGCATTGCTTTCCTGTAGCACCGTTTATTTTGCTGTACAAGGAGATGCTAACTTTTGAGTCTGTGAATAAAGCCCTCAAGGAATTGTTTATTATGTTGTGCAGGACGGTGCTATACCTTTTAAGTCGGTGAATATTATAAAACCTAGGAAATGGCCATTCAAATAAAAGCATTTCTGAGCAGTAATCACCTACATATATAGCGTAGTTTGTTTTCATACTGTACTATAGAGGCTGTGTCCGTTGAAGTGAAAACTACTGAGCGTACTGTTTATTATGCTGTACAAGGTGCGGATAACTTTGGAGACTGTGGATGAATTCCGAAAGTGTGGCTACATGTATCAGTTTCAAATGAAAGTTATTGAGCTATCTTCTGGAAGTGTTTGTTATCTTGTGCAGGATGGTGCTAACTTTTGAGTCGATAAATGAAATATCCTAAAGAGTGATCATTCAAAAGAAAGTTACCGAGTAGTACCGTCCTATACCAGTACTTTCCAGTGGTGCTGTTCATTATTCTGTAAAAAGTAGTTTTCCCTTTTGAGTCTGTGGATGAAATCTTAAAGTGTGACCACTCAAACGAAAGTTATTGAGAAGTACTTTCCAGTGGTGCTGTTCATTATGCTGAGAAGGAAGTGCTACCTTTTAAGTCTGTGGAGTAAATCCTAAAGTGTGACCATTCACGTGAAAGCTACTGAGCAGTAATCGTCTCTGCAAATAAAGTTGTTTTCATTAAGTTTCATTTAGGTTAATGGAGAACTTTTGAAGACTCATTAAACTGTCGACACGCCCGACAGCTCATAACTCATCCTGAAATATTTGTGACACCGTTGTTAAAGTGCCACTAGGACGAAAATTCATAGGTTTATTTCGGCCAAATTCTGTTGCAGAATATCGCGTTTTGTTCATATTTCCCCAGAAAACTGAACAACAAACCTTCCATCCTAATATTTTTAGCTTCAAAGTCGCGTAAAATGTGTCCGCCATTACTGAAAACGTTTTCCTGGGTGATTGCGCAATTTAATAGCTTGTGACGTCAGAGGCTCACCTCAGTCGCGTTCCTTTGTGTTTTAACTGAAGA
>Ga0126336_10000050_pt1 | contig 26526 bp, 34 predicted proteins | sample SidCmetagenome_FD_92530 | JGI IMG/M metagenome (GOLD analysis project Ga0126336, IMG submission 92530) | Coral microbial communities from El Islote,Puerto Morelos, Mexico - Siderastrea C C metagenome | ecosystem: Host-associated > Invertebrates > Cnidaria > Coral | place: El Islote,Puerto... | reverse complement strand
GTCGATGTTTGTTTTTTGTCGTGCAAGCGCTGGCGCTTCGACGGCCCGGATTCTTTCATTAACCTACCATTTCGTTTATGGTTTCCCGTTCCCCATTTGCGGGTCAACACTCCCACAGCGGAAACGAAATACAAAAACAACAACTCAATACACCTAAAATTTTATTTTCGCACCACTGCACATGCAGGAATCGCGCGATCGCGCGGGATGAACGCGCGATGCGCAGAAAATGTGCGCGTTAGCAATAGGGGCCACCGTCCTTAAAGGAAATTAGAGGGGTTCCCCTTTGGCACCTTTATCTTTAAGCGGCCTCTACCATTTTGGATAATAGTGACAAGTTAGGCATTTTAGGCATGATGTAAACTTCAGCTGCTTTATCTTCTTGTAGTTGTCGTACTACCTCTGTTTTCATGAGGTCCACAGATCTTCTCTCTTCCTCTGCAATTTTCCTCTTCCATCTAATCTTCTTTGCACTTTTTTTTGCCTTTCTTCTTTTCTTTTTTAGTGTGAGGCCTTGAATAACAGTGTCTCCCCATTTTTAAGAGAACAGGAAGGCATCAAACCATTTGTTGACATAAACGAGAGACAGTGAGAGCAGGAACATATGCTCCTGACAAGAGCTGTAAACTTCGCTCAAATAAAGATCATTATTGTGAAATTGTAAAATTACAAGCAGTGATAGTGACTACCTGCCACGACACATGCTACAGTAAAAACCAAACATGTGGTGCAGCCTAAGATAGGGAGGGGTACCCTCAACCCTTCCCCCCCTTCCCCGCCATGATCCTTTGAGACCCACATTTTTGAGACAAACAAAGCAAATTCCATGTTGAATTAAAAAAAAGGAACCGATACAGGTTCTGATATATTGCACAATAATAGTTTATTATTGACCCTCATATCTCCAAGTTGATTTCATTACATTTTTTGTCTGTATCGTGTTGAATTACTTTTTAGCGGAAAACAGGCTTTAGAAGTAGACGGTAATCGCACTATCTAATATAAAGTGTATTCTACTGATATGAACACTGTTTACATAGTCGCAGTTGGTATTTTTGATGAATGGTTTTTCCTAAAAAATTCATTGGTATACCACGTTAACTGGCCCCTTGTAGATCGAAGAGATATCAAGTTTCAATCTCATTCAGGCCTAACCTTCAATTGAGACAGAAACTGTTTGCTACCTAACTTCAGAAAAAAACAATTTTCGTGATCACAATCTGCACAGAACACACTGCTGACCTCAACTATTATTATAACTGCAGATACAACTTGTAGTTTGGTGCTCCAACATGTAGCATCATCCTCCAGTGCTTTTCATCCTACTGGAATTCACATGTCAGTGGAGTATCTTGGCTCTTTACACAATGCATGTGTAACGCTAACTAAAAGAAAGATAGGATAACCTCTGAAGGTCGCAATAGTTGAGATTAGTTATTGTCCAATTTCTGAAATGTTTTGAGACGTAAGGATTCCAGTTGGGAAGAGTAGGAAGTTATATTGATTGGCGCTGGAACCAATACACGGTAACAATCACTTATGACAAACCTTTTTGCTTACAATGACTTGTAATTAAATTCACTTAAGATCTGTATATCACTGGTGAAATATATGTGGTAAAGCACGATTGGGAAGGAAATGTTTCGTCGGCATAAAAAGGATAACATGGAAAAGTCGCACCACAAAATGTGCAAATGTAAATGTTAACAAAGCATTTCAGTTGACCGAATGTCGTGCATAGGTCTCCTGAAATATCAAGATAGCTCCAAACGAAAGTTCGCTAATTTACGTCAAATATTCACGAAATTCGTCGAATTTCATTTGCATGACTTTTGCACAATACTGTATAATTGTAGATTTCAGTTAAGTTTAAAGAAGAATGAAATTCTACACCAACTTATATCATACCCCCATTACCTTGAGCCTTTTTAATCATGTGCAGAAGGTTCAAGATAATGGGACTCTGCTGTAGAACAATGAAGCAGATAGCAAGTCATACCTGATGGTGTAGCAAGAAAGTAGATTGTCTTGTGAGAGGAAGAGCTGTATTTTGTTGCTATTGTCCCCACTGATAAGGCCTTGTTTTAACTGTGGCCATTGCATGGCCACTCTCATAGGACTTTTTGAAGGTCAGGCTAAAAATTTAGCAAAATAGAATTGAGCTTATTGGCTACATTACATATTGGTGTCACCCATATAGGGAATTTTCCAGAATTTAAAAATGAAAGGTATTGGCTACGAAGTAGACAAGAAATGATCACTTTTAATATATTATTTCCAATTGCTGGCAAAATCTGATCAGTTCCCTACCACTAGGAAAAAAGTGCATGAATTGCAGCCTTCAAAAAAAAATTCCTAGTTGAATTGTTAGGATAGGGATTAATGAGCGTGGCAGTGCCTCCAAATTTACAACCTTCACTGTTGGGGCGTGGAGAGGGGTTGGGGAGAAGGAAAACGACACCTTTGACATTCCCATTCACAACACCCACTTCCATCCACAACACCCCCTTCCATCCACACCACAATAAAAAAGTCAGCCTTAAACTTGTTAAAACCTCCAAGGTTTTCGGATCCTTTCTCAACAAAAACAACAAAATACACTCTAATCGTGTTAATTGGAATAATATGGATTTTGATCTGACCTGATATGAATCCACTTGAACTGTGGATTTTATAATCTTAATAGGAAACAAATAATTTAAACAGATATCTAAGCTCGCAGAAAGTAGAATTTTTTAAGAAAATATGACAATGTCACCAGAGTTATTTGAGGTTGAATTCTCCTATGAAACGTACGGGACAATCCCCAAGCAGCGTCATGTTTCCACGCACTTGGTAGGCAATTTTAGCACTCGGTCGCGTGTTGTTTTTGCTCGATTATCCCTGTGCGGAAAGAGCCAGACTGTTCATATTCTGAGTACCTCTTAAAATCACGCTGCACCTTCTTTCAACATTGAACCATGACTGGAGGCGTGAAAGTGCAAGCTTTCGGGTGTAGACATAATTAAGGACGGTGCGTCAGGACCACTACTCAGCATGCAAAATGAAGTGAACTTTTGACTTTGTTAATGGTACAAGTGATCTTGACAAAGCTTAACGCGTGGTAGGGGGATGCAAACATGGTACCATAGCTTCAAGTTAAACAACAATAATCAATCAGCAGGTGACAAAAAGAAATAAAGACACTTTTAATATCCTACTAGCCTCTATCACAGGGAGTTCGTGAGGGAGGAGCGTGTGATGAGCTTTGAAGAGGGCTACTGTGGTACAGACCATATCTTCTTGAACACAACAGCTGTGGTCACACTACAGACTTTTTACTGAGGGAAAGTTGACTTGATGAGTGCTTACCTAGGGAAACTGAAGTTTTTAAGTGTGACCGATTTTTCCCTAGGTAATTACCTCGGGGAAATTTTATTGTCTGGAGCTGGGATATGTCTTGAGAACAATAGTTTCCCTAGACAGCTATTCCAAAGCGATGGCTAGGGAAAATTCAAATCCTGACACATCTAACCAATAGATATTCATCAGCAAATGTCTTGATGAAAGAACCGGACATATGTCATGTTGTGAGAGTAATTTTTTGCCGCGTTTAGCCTTTCAACATGCTGCGAGTGGAAAAAAAATGGAAAAAAATTGGCGAGCCGCTTCCGTTGCCAATTTTTTTTTGGAAGCCTGTAATCATGAAGACAATGTCACAGTTCAGAGCTCGATTTTGGAAGTAAAACTCCTTTTGACCCTAGGGGGCATCGTGAAGTCGTTGGCAGTTTAGCATACGCCATGACGTGTACTAGGCCAGACATGTGGTGGGTTGTTACCAAATTGTCTTAGTTCTGGACTAACCCACTTCAGGAACATTGGACTGCAGTGATGCATGTGTTGAGAGGTGGTTGTTAGGTGGCAGTAAAACCTTGGTTAAATTGTAGCGCCCCAAGACACATGGCGAGGCTGACCTCTTGAGGTGAGCTGAACAATTCCTTGGATGCCCAAACCCCAGATCATATGGTGCAAACACTTATTTCTATTTTGAGCATAGCAACCCTCGCAGCCAGCTAGAAAAGTTTCGTCTCCCAGTGTATCAAACAATGGCTGCATGACCTCCACAACAGCATTGGGTAGTGGATCTTTAATTGGCTTGTGCAATGTCCCGCTGAAAACTGCACCAGGAGGAAGGGCCAGCAGGGCAGTCATCATGCTTTGGTTCTTCCAGGTTACTGCTGTGGTGCTTAAGTATTGCACTTGCAGCCCTGGCCATTTTTTAAGGATCACCTTTGTTGTCCTTGATTGCTTGTCCGTAAAAGTTCTGTATGGTGTCTGCTCTGTTGTAAGTCAGTCTTCCAGTGCCCGTCAATGCCTTACCATCAGATAACTTTTTGTCCAAAGAAGACGGAAAGTAGCATAGTGTTTAAACAGTGTCACCACCAGTCCACAGTGCATTTATTTAGTTTTAGTCTACAGATAGACCACTAACTGATCGGGTGGGCTTCCTGTAAGAGCCTTGTTTCTAAACATAATATTGTTTCACACAAAGAAAGAGACAAAATGGGCCACAGTTTACCAGGGTAAAGTCACTGTGAGTTTGTGAAAGTCTTGAAAAGAAACAGTGTATATGTCATTCGTACAAGGCTTGAATGCCACAACACAGTAAAGATAGAAAAACCTTACCTTTGTATTCATTTATAAGCTTCCTGAGCCCAGTTCCCATACGTTTTGTTACATGGGAAACACACTCATCTTTTGGGATGAAAACTGCAAGACCATACGGCTGTGCTTGGCAAACAGCAGTGTAGGCTTTGCTATCCCCATCACACTGGGGATTTGACCACCCCTGTAATTTTTGGCCATGCACGCAAGGCTTTGTGGGTTGCTCACAGGACCATGCGACAGGTGACTTTGAAGGGATCTGGTGCCTAAATAGTACTTCCTCGAAGTTTTGTTTTGCCGCCATTTACTAGCCAACAAGGTAAGCTTGAATTTGATACCAAATGCGACTGTTTTTGGCGATATTTTTTTATTTTTTCTCTTTATCTAAAGATAGCAGTTAAACAATATTACTTTCTGGAGAATAATGGCTCTGTTTGTGGTCAATTATACCGCTTAAAGTGTCAATTTAAGCAAAATGAAAACGATAGGATTTTTGCCTGCTGTATTGACTATTTACATGGAAAATTTGGCTGAGATTGATCTTTTCGTCCCAAAGTTACACCGGCGAGATGGGGAAGACATCATGATTTCCCATTGGAAAGTGGGCTCAGCAAAGAAAGGAGAAACGACAGGTTTTAGTGCAAGAGAATAGAAGTATTGAAGAGTTAGAAGGAAACGTTACAGAACTGAAGAGAAAGGTAAGCAGATGTAATGTTAAAAATTGATTCTGTGGTTTTGTGTCTGCCTGTAAATGTTCCAGAACATTTATTCACAGACTCTTTTCGATTAAAAAAAATGGAAACTGTCATTATCAGAGGTATGAAGTATTTTCTAAGTCAGCCAATCATCCAAGTATCTTTATTTATAAATATACCCTATATAAAGATACATAGCTGATAAGTTTGAATCCCTGTCTGCCGGTGTGAAAATTCCAGTTTCATAAAAATATGCCTTCCCACCCCTTGTCAGAATATCCAATGACCTTCCTTGGAGTGAGTATGGATATTTCAAGACACACAGATGCTAAAAAAATCACAATGCTACAATTATAAACAGCCCAGGCCCTGATAATGAATTGGTCCTGCCCTGGTAATGAATTTGACCTGCCACATACAGATATTAAAAAGAACACAACAAAAACAATAACTGAATGTGCTATAGTGATCAGTACAGTACATTGCATAATGCTTCATTATTATGCCCAATATGAACTCAAAAAAGCACAGTAAATTTCTTTGAATTCAACAAAACTGAAGAACTTCTTCATTCCAGGCACCATAGTGACACTTTACTTGAACCATTTCTGTGGAGAACGTGTATTTAAGTTCAAACGGCCTGTTTACATCCACAAGATCAGTGTGCCCTTTCCCTTTAAGGGGGGATATACCTGAATTTTGAGGAAATGGGATAAGATTTAAGAAAGAAATAAAAGGGGGATTAAATTTTTGTACACACTCCCAGACAGGCCAACCCCACACAAGAGCACTTGGGGTTGTTTGTGGCCTGTTTTGGTATCCGTCTATTATTAACTTTAAAATTTAGTTTTAACTCACCTTTAATTCTTAACAATTTTCAATTTTCTTAAACTCCATCAAATTTCCTCCCCTTTCTCCTTCTTTACGTTTAATTTAAACATCGCGAGAAAATTCCCTCAGATTTATGGGAACTTGCACTATGATCCTATGATATCATTTTTGGATTGAGTGAAATCTCCTTGAGATAATTAAGAGAAGAGGCTAAAATGTTTCAGGAAAAAGGTATCCACGTGTAATCCCCCCTTAATGCTTCTGCTAAAGCCTTTCTCTCCAGTCACTTGTCCGTTGGAAAACCATCGCTCTAGTTTTCTCTCGTGGAGTACTTTAATGACCTTTTCTTTCTCTTCGCCGTTCCTCTTGAGATGGCTTTGGATGTTTACACCATACATGGTTGTGCAAGTTAACATTTCCACGAAATGATGAAATGTGTCCCTTTGAAGACTATAATTAAATTCGACAATCCATGGATTGGAATGTTTAGCCACAATAAATTCCCTTCTAAGGCTTGATTTTTTCCAGTAACCAAGCTCACGGCAGGCCATGACGTGCACGTTACAAGAAGACACTTAGTTTATCTCGAGCAGATACTCGTGAGTAAGGCTTTAAGGAATGTTCTTTCAATCTGCTTTAAACAAATCCTGTAAAGTGAGCTTCTCAGAAACCGCTTCACTTGGCAAGGACTTCCAATATTTGGACTCAGTTTTTTCGTAGAGTCTGAATCTCTTGAGAAATACCTTCTATTATCTCCCTGTTCAATTCTTTAGCTGCCATCTTTGATTAGCCTCAATCTGATGGTATCCAGAAGAGCTTTATGCAAGGACAGCCTCGATCTGGTGATACGATATATTTTGGCATAAAATCCCCAGTGTGATCCCCAATGTATGGGATGTAGCGCAACTTTCTCAGCCTCACTGGCCGCTGATAATTGGCGCCAAGCCAAGGAAACTGAAAAGGTTTGAAGCTGCCAAATGTCCGCCACCAATAACTCGAATCCCAAGAACCAACGCGCGATCTGTGTCAAAGGCCCTACTCTTTTCCGATTTGGAAAAAAAAAAGAATTCATCATTTGCGACAGACAGTCTTCATTTTCACAACGTAAAAACCCAGGTTGAGCCAAGTCCACTTTTAGTCAACACATTTTCCATAATTTTGACACTTCCCTGGCAAAATTGACACGCAACAGATTTGTCAAGTTTATCTTGAAGAATTTTGCCCGACACAATTGCTCTGCCAGTGACCTTTTGCCAAGTACCAGGAGTGGATACATTTTCATCTTCGACCAGCTCTTCAAACTGGATTTTTGAGCGACTGGCGCTGACAGTTGCAGAGTTTTCAGTTGCTTCTTATCATTCTCTGCAGCATATTCCTCCAACCACTTCTCTTGCTGATGAAAGGAACCTTTGTTGCTCGCTATTAGTTTCATAACCCATTCTTTATCAAACGTTTTCTTTGACTTTTTTCGTCTCGGTGTGGGTGACAAAAATGGACACGACCTTTTCTTTCTTTAGGCGGCATCTACACGAAACCAATAATGGATATATACAAATACACTTCTAAGAAAAAGAACTGCAAGAACAAGTAAACACCTCGGAAGAATTGCATGCAATGTGACCGCAACTAGGCAAACACTTTAATACCACTTGACATTGTTGACAGACGAGTTAATCAGGAATTGACAGAACTTGTCAGCGATCAATTATGATAATTAACAAGGAAAATTCTTTTTCTCCTTATAACTCTGCGCAGGATTGTATTTTCTGCTTATTTTTTAAAAAGAAAGCTCTCGGAAAGATTTATCTAAGCATGTGAAAATCTAAATTATGAAAAAATAAGACTTTTTTGAGGTGGCTGATACCTAAGTCCTTCTTTGAAGGCCTCATCATGGTTCCTTTTCGATTTCCTTCTTCCAATGCACTGCTGTTTTTAATTCAAATGATGCAAAGCCAGGTGAAAAAAAAATGGGGAGGCTTTTTTAAGTGCCAGTTATTGGAGTCACATGGCAAAAGCTTAACTGCGTTCCACAGGACAACATGGTTTATAGCCTTTCTGCAGTGATTAGCTTGTACTCCAGTGCCATATGTCTACGTGTCTTTTCTTTAACATTTACATTACAACTTCGTTTTATTTCCATAACTAACTTTTGTTCTTATTACAATACTCACCATTCCAAACCAAAGTTGACCAGAGCAGATTTTCCCCTTTCTAAAGTCTCGTTCATGTCTGCTACACTTGCATCCTTAAGGGAATCCCCTGCGTGCAAAAACATCATCATCACTGTCATAACCATCGCCATCTTTAACACTAAACAAAAAGTCATTGTCTCCATTTACATACATCAAGCTGAAATTTTAAAACCTATGAAACATGCCATAAAAACGATCCACGAGAATTGGAGTCCCTGTTGTCTTTGTTGGCGTGAGAGTAAACAGACCACTGCCTTTTGCCTGCTCTCCAAATTTCTTTTGTACTGTAAAAACGGTATTGAAATTATCACATTCATGATTATATTAATATTATGAAATTGTGAATATATGAAATTCATATATTTGAACTGCGGAATGAAGAAAAAACGATTGAGTGAACATGTCATTTGGTCCTAATTTAAGGCAAATGTGTATTGAGCGTAACTTCGTAATCACCTGAAGGGCTCGATGGAAAAAGAGCGTAAGTGACAATTTGAGGTTAAATCCAACTTAAGCACATGTGCTTGCTTGTTTTTTTTGGTAAGAAACATAACTGAGTTGTGCATTTATTTGTAATTTTTTTTTAACGGTGATAAGAGAAACTTCAGTACTTTGCCCACCATTTGATGATGGTGCCTCTGCCAACCAGAAGTACGTGTAATTTGACTGGGAAATTCCACTCAAAAGCCTGTCAAAGATTATTGTAAGTTAATTCAATGCTGCATAACTCTTGAATGCAGGATTTAAACGCTGAAAAGCCACTGTTAATGTAAGTGAGTATCCCCAAGGACGCTAAATCATGAGATTGGCAGTGGATTTGTTTTTGTTAAGCAGTCAGAAAATGACTTAATTGGGATTGAAAATTGTGGTGTCATTGATGTTATAAGCCTTGGAGTCCATCGTTTAATACCTTTAAAAAATACTATACCTAGTTATAGGTATAGTATTTATATACCTGTATTTGAAAAAAATCTACGTGTAAGGTGACTGCAACATTTTAAAAACCGAATTTAGTGACCTTCAATTAGTGCACCTCAAGAACCCATGCACACTGGTCTGAAATAACATAAGTAAAACTGTATGTTGAGTGGAGTTGCAACAAGGACAGCATGTTTGGTTCCAGAAAATACTCACCCATTCCCCCCCCCCAAAAAAAACACACACACATGTGCAGAGGTTTTTTAATGCTCCACCCCAATCCTCTGGAAATTCCAGTTGAACATCATCCTATCCTTTATAAACTTGGCTTTTTAGACCCCACCCTCTTGAAATTTTCAATGACGGTGGGTGCGACGTGGACTGTAGAAACCATATATTGATAGTGGTACATGTAAATGTGTTACACGCAAAAGCTACATTGTAATTTTCTTTAACATAAATATTGATATGAATTAGAATTTCAAGTGGATACCTTGATGGGAACTCGTGTGATAATCCAGCACGCCAATGGTACCTCATTTCTCCCAATTCCTTTCCTGTTGAGACGTTCTTTTTATGGGCTGTGCGTTGCCGGGATCAGAATGTGCAAATCTTGAGCTGTCTCTCAAGCTCAGCCTTTGCTTTTGTTTTCGGTATAACAGGATCTTTTCTTAATTTTGGAATGTTGGAGAGACCACTACTAGCATGCAGCAATCTTCGTTTGATGTCAACTGTAAATAACATGAGCATGTGAAATTAATCAGTCTGTCCAAATCACTCAATTTCACTTGCCCAACAGAGTATAAAAAGTACACCCGATACACCCGATGTTCATTATACATGTAATTGGCTATTTTGGTGCTGTCAACTTCAATTACTTTTAAAAAGAAGAGAATTCCCTGCTCAAATACTCTGGTATTTGGCTTACCAAATTTTTTATTGGTCTCGTACATGTACATGTCAACAGTAACTCCAAACTACCAAAGGTGTGAATTTGTACTGGGAGAAACAGGCAGCCAACCACTGTTCTTAATGACGAGAGGGCCTCATTATTTGTTATGTCGCAGTGGTAAAGAAGAAGCTTGTAATTTTGTTTTCCCAGTCAGTTTAACTGAAACTCGTTATTATAAATTCATGGCAAAAATGTTTGCAGATTATTTGACCTGATGAAATTTGATCCCATGAAAACAAACTCGACGAAAATAATACATAAAAATTTACTCCATATATTTAGCTAGGTCGCTGCTGAATGTCGATTTAACTGATTGACTGAGAAAACAATTGATATGACAATATTTTTCTTTACAATTACAACATAGTAAACAGTCACTGCAGTCTCTGGGGATATTTCAAAACAACCGTAGACGAGGCCATCTCCTATCTCCTGCGTGAGTTTCTCCCAGTCCAGATGGCATACTATATCACATCTTTCGGTATCTCTGAGCTATAATCGATGACTAACTGCACGAGTACAGTAAAAATCGATCACATAATAAGAAGACATCATTACATTTCTTGTTGCTGTAAACAAGTTTGTACTCCAAATTCCAGAGAAGTCCACAAAGATTTGTTCCCAGAGGTAAAGTTTGACTCCCATGAAAATTTCATGCCACATGGTTTAACAATCTGTAAATCAAAATTTACGCAATCATCTTTTTTAAATTTTTGCCTGGCTGCCTTTAAAAAATCATTCAACACTTGCGTGGCCTTTGTGGAATCATCTGTTGGGTATTTTTTGCAGACTTTTCCTGGTGAACAAAAGAAAGAATATTTTACAGATAGATGTCACAAGAAAGAAAAAACCATGCATCCTTTCATATTGATAAAGGCCGGCTCTTAATTAATACACTTGACTTATTATTCACTTGAGAGGCATTCATATTAATATATTATGTATCTTTACTCACTCATCATCCATGCCACTTTCTGGGCATTGAGGGGTGGCCTTTTCTCGGAATTTTTGTTGGTATGTCTGCCTTTGACACTGTCAGTTTTAAGTTCCTCTTCTGTGAAGGTTATTTTAGCCACCCCTCTCAGGGCATCGCCAAATGAAGTAGTGGAAGTGATTACACTTTTTGCCATCTTCTTCTGATCCACTGACAACTCTGTGCATGTGTCTTCTTCCTGCGGAAATGTACATGTAGCATTTATTTCTTTGCAAGTTTTCGATCAAAAGCATTTATTAAATATGTGCGTATGGGGTAAACGATCAATCAATGGTGTGTTCCAGCGTGCATGCATACTTACATGCACATATCCTTGGAAAAACACACACTGGTGTAGTTCTTGCAAAACTTGCAAAATCCCATCTGCATCATTCTGATTTTTAGAGATCATACCAAGAAATGCCTAAGAAAAAAATTGTTAAAAGTCATTTGTCTGATTTAACCTTTACTAAACAGGCTAGAAAATGTAATATGATTTAACTGGAACATTTCAATTTGTATAATTTCGTACATGTTAACTGAGAAAAGCTGCAGTACTTAAGGCGAAGGGAAGTCATGTTTGTGATGTCATGATATTCTAGCTTGCCTTATGAAGTCTGGCCTCAACTGAATGTCATTGTCATTTGAGCTGCCATAATCTTCTGATGTTGCCCTGTCGTCACAATGTTTGAGAAGTTGCTTGACAATCTTCCCATTTTGATTCAAGTTGAAATCAACGTTTTGCAGGCTTAAAAGTTTCTCAACAAGTGGATCGATTTCTTTGATATAGTTGAAAATATCCTCTTTGAGGAATGTTGAGATCACCTTTGGAAACACTGTAACTGAAAAGACTTTGCCATCCTTTTCAAGGTCTAAGTTGACACTTGTGTCCAGAGAGCAATTTTTTACCAGCATGGAGCAGCTACAGCTATGGCACTCTACGATCTTTGAACCTGGTGTGTTGTTGATTTTTTTCCGTTGTGTTGCATGCCAGGAAAATGTTGACACCAACATTGAGAATTTCAGGACAACAAACCAAGTTCACCAGTGTGTTTTGTTTTTGTGTGGCAACATCTTGCTTTTCTGCTTCTGATACAACTGTTGTTTTAGTTGTTGACAAACACTTTCCATGGAAGTATCGCACCTTACAATCTGTAAGTGTATAAAATGTTCCCTCCGGAATGGTACTGATATGTTCTTCCCAGACAGAAAGTGAAATGGACCCAGTGCTATCTGTAAGCATGGCATCACGCATCAACTTTGTCGACTGCTCTTTAGGGTGCTGGCCTGGTCCTTTCCACAGAATTAGTCCAGAAACATTAAACATCCCAGGATGGTGAATCTTTCTTTGTGATGTCAGGTGCTTGTTTGGCAGAGAACTTGAAATCAACTTTGTGGGATGGGACATTCTCAATTGATTCGCCTTTGTTGAAGAAAATTGTCCCAGGTGATGATATCTGTAGGTTTGAAAGCTTGACAGGTTGTTGGTTATGCATTACCCTAACCACCTTGTACTCATCATTGCAAACTTGAACAGTGACATAATAGAGATTTGCTCCTTGTTGGTGTGCACTGACATTTTGCATGTAACCAATAAGCACTGTTGAGATTAGAATAGATGTGTGTAAGAGCAAAGGAAACATTGAAATTAAATGAAAAATCTGTTGAAATAAAAACTCTGTTAACGAAAGATTCACACCTAAATGGCTTTTTTATTTTTACAATCGAGTGACTCATTGAAAAGCTGAAAATTCCGCCACAGTGGAATGAAGACTATTTAACCTTATTTATCTTGTTAGACTTGCCATTTATTTTATTCCATCTATTGCGAAATGTAGTAATGTTCTCACATTCCACAGTTCTTCACTGAACCACCTTCAAATTAGGCCTTTGTTCGTCCATTTCTAAAAGGGATAATTAGGCAACAAACAATGCTGAGAAGGAGCCGCAGGTAAAAAATAGTTTTCAAGCTACAACCGGGGCAACAATTCCTTGAAACACTCCACTCCCCCATTCATTGTTGACCAAAGTAAAACATTTTGGTGTCAGAAACAACATTGAAAGGGGGAAGAGGAAGCTCACTTGCACAAACCGTTTCAAGCTTTCTGGCCGGGATTGTAGCTCAGAACAAAACAAAGTTGTTCACACGCATTTCTTCAAAACCAACTATCACATGTACTGCAGAGTTCCTTAACTTTATCCTTAGTTTGACCTTTCTCAATATCTGTTTTAGCTAAACTTGACTGAGTCCTCCAGTCACTCTTGAAAGTTATTTGTGTCTGACAAATCGCAGCAGTAGGACTGAGTCTTTCAATCCAGCAATCAATACACTTCATGACGTAATTGTTCTCCAAATAGAAACCAATACATTTTGTAACCTATTTTTTCTACAAATTTGCCAACTCAACTGTGGGGAGAGCATTAAAAACGCAGACAGACTTGAAATATCCTTTCCTTGCAAAGCTCCATACCGCCACGGATCTGTGAGGTGAGACACATCATCTGGAACAATGCTTAGAACGTCATCATTAGCTGATTACCTCTTGTGGGTATGGCTATTATTACGTCATCATTACCTGATTACTCCTTGCACGTCCACTTCAACCGAGTCAAGATTTTTTCAGGCTTAAGAACTATTCATCCTTACTGTAAGCACCATATTTTTTGTGTGTTTTCTCTCTGTAACTACTTATATGCAGGGACCGGGGGCAATTAATGGGACATTCAAAGGTTTTTCCTTTTTTCAATTGTATTATCATTATCCATGCATAACTATATAAATCCTATACCAGTACTCACTTTTTTTCAGTCATTTCTTGACTAAATTTGTGTTCAATGTGTCTGGTAGACACATCAGACAAAAAGCAAGGTAGGGAATGTTGCTGACCAGGATCGTCTCCCAAGTTATCACGCTGCCTGGATTGTCAAAGTTGGAAGGCAAACACTTTCCATTTTACATCCCAAGGACACCATTAGCTGGTGGCTCCTCACTGTGTTGATTTCCATACACCCTGTTCTATGTGCTTATTGTTGTGACATAATGACAGTTAACAGTTTGATGTTCTTGTGTCATCTAGTGTACCTCCTGAGTACAGCCCAGGTTGTCGAAAACAAGCTTCCTTTCAGTGTATGCTGAATCAGCTTGGGGGCACTGGGGCTGTCGGCCTTGATCTTGGATGCCTTGTGGCCATGTATTGCCCTTGGCGAACAAAAGCGTCACAAATGCTCTTGTTATGGTTTTAACCAAACTCATCAAGTTTCTTGTAAAGATATGTATGGCTTGTAGTCAGACGTACATGTAAGGGCTTCAGTCTTGCAAGTGTGGCCTGTAATAAAAGTGATTTAAAATTATCTACTATGACTAATGTTCAAAGCTGGAAATGAAAGAGTTAACCTTAGGGTGTTGCAAACTTGTGTATTTAGTATTTAAAATTTACAAATTATTTAAACTTTAAACGTGTTCATGTTGTTTATTCTATTTTGAGCGTCAAGTGACAACCTCTTAAATTTGCAAAAATTAACAATCAAATCATACATAGAAAGAAGAAATAATAATTGTTAGAAATTTCAATACTCAATATTTCAATAATGTCCCGAGAAACAGCAAAATTAGCAAGAAAACGTGCCTCAAATTTATTTGGTACTTACCCACAAATTTGGGGGCACTATGGTATAGTGGTCAGCACGTTGGACTTCAGATCTGAAGGACATTGGTTTCCCAGCCCTTGCCTTAGACGAGAAACTTTACCTCACATTGTCTCTTTCCACCAAGGTGTATATATAGGTACAGGCAACATACTGCTGGGGGTAACCCAGCATCCCATCCAGGGAGGAGTAGCAATACTCAGTTGCTTCGTACTACAGTAACTGGGATAAGCTCTGACCTTGTGGGCCTACCTACTTTCCAGCTAATTTGAATGATACAAGGTGTCTTTTATTAGGAGCTGAACTGCACTCGTGTGCTGCTATCTGTCGCACAAGCATACACCAGCTGCCATTCCAATAGCACCAAAGTCAGGTTGGGGAGGTGTTTTTGGCCTTACTCTTATCGTTAACTGCGGCTGCTGAGAGGATGGATTGAAATGGGAGCCCTGTCCTAAATCTCGACCGTGAGCTTTTCCTTGCTAAATGATAACACGTCCCTGTTTGTTTTGCTCAAACAATTTGGATTTTTTCTTCGAGCACAGTTGGGAACATTCCTTGTCCAGATCCTTAAGCACAAATTCTGTTGTTGCTTTCTCGAGGCTGACATTCTTCCACTCGGCATTTGAGACTTTCTCGTAAGTTACACATGCTAACGTCTTATCACAGGATTTGAGGTCTTTGGCAGATGCTGTTTGCATCTGGTTTGGACAGCCATTTCACTTTTATGGAGACATCAACTGAAGTTTTGCTCTTAACACTGGTTTGCTCAGCCAAGTCATTTGCTATTTCCTCATTTAGTCTTGCAGGTAGATCATGCTGGCCAGTGTGGATGGATGAAACTGGCCACAGAGAAGTTTTTTGCACTGGACAAACCCTCACTGCATTCCTCGCAGACTTTCTTCGCCATCAGAGCATCCTGGTCCTAAGGCTTTTTAGTTCTGCTTCCAATTTTTCTATATTCTCGATAAGTCCTTGTTGTTTCTTCAGCTTTGCTACACAGTTTCTACAGATGTCTTTGTTTTTAATAGCGAAGCGCAGTAATGACGTCACGAAATTTTAGACCCCCATCGTGAGTCAGACAAACAAACGCCAATTCTGTAATGGTTGTAAGGGGAATGTGTGAATAGCGAGCAGTTCGCTTCCATCTTTTACGGTTCTCACTGACATAGACGACGTTCCAGGCTCTAAATTTGAGAGGGGAAACAGAAGAATACACTGTTGACCAGTTGAAGCGGTGGTTAAAGTGCAGGGGATTGAAATTGAGCGGAAAACGAGATGAGCTACTGAAACGTGTGAGCGACTGTATCAAAAGCGGGAATCATCACACGCTCGATCCGAGTATCGATGATGGCAAATGGTTCTCCGCAAAAGTGTTCAAAGAAAATGCAAAGTTACAAGCAAATTGTAGCTTAAGTTCGCTTCCGTTTGTCCCATCCACTGGCTGGCGTGCTTTCCCATCGCAAAACATACCTTCTCTTTTCAACTATGGGCATGTCCATTACTACGCATTGGAATCTGTGCAAGATATTAATGGTGCCGAAGAGATCGAAGACGGACTAGGACTCATGACGGACAAACCGTTGAAAAATGGCAGAAAATACGTGGATTCAGGCTTTGTGCACGATATCATGGACACGGTAAACGGCGAACGCTATTTTGTGTGAGCTCATGTTTGGCTGTCGATGAGAACAGAGCTTCCGCACAATGTTATTGTTGTGATATCTGTGAACAGTGGCGCTGTTCTTCACGCCTCGTATGAACCTTGTCGGCCTTCGTCTTTAGGTCGCTGTAGTCATGTAGCTGTTTTGTTTTCTGTCCTTGACTATGTTCAAAAATACAGACCGGTGCTGGCAAAACCGTGCACAAGTGAAGAATGTTCTCGGAATAAGGGCAAGAAAAGGAATAAGAATCCTGGGAGGAGAAATTGATGGCATCAGTTTTGCTAGACTCAAGTAATTCCTGATCATCAGTCGGTATAAACTCCAGAAACTCGTCTGATTGCTCACCATAGTTCTCGTTAATTACCTTTTTTTGCTTTGTCACTGGCTCCTCTCTCGATTTTGGGGCCTTTCTCTTTGGAGCAGACGCTCGTCCTGCTTGTGTCGGTGTGAGATTTGCTTTGAGCGGGTCTGGAAACTCGACTGTGGGACCTTTTCCTCCAGGCCAGTGAAGAGCACAAATGTACGTGTTTTTGTTAACCTTTTTCTCCGTAAAGAATTCCCGTGAACAAGCCACTATCCAACGCTTGCACTTTGCGAGGTCTCTCCACGGTTTCAGGAAAGGTATGCCGGAATACTTTCTGCCCCGAATTCTCCAACTCTTTAAGCGATTCCGGCCATTTTTCTGGATATCTTGAGTCTGTTTTGCACTCACCCCTAACAGCAGTGTTTGGTGCCCACCATTTCTCTTATTTCTAGAACGATAAACCGAAGAATTGACTAAAATTTTCGCTTTTAGGTTCATAACTGCGTCTCCCGCTCATACATTTGCTTTGTTTTGTTCGCAACGTTTGTCTGACTCTGTGCGGGGGGTCTCATGGGATCTCACACTGACAAATCTATTTTTAGTAATAGTGCACTTTGCTATTGACCACAAAGATACATTCAGACTCTCAACTTCGGCGATTACCTCGAACTGATTCCATACCTTCGCAAGCAATACTCTGTCGTGACCCTGTTTTATAACGTGGCAGCATAAATGACAGTACATGGACGAATCACATACAGGCGTATTTAATTTCAGTATTGCAAAATATTGTGTGATCTATTGCGGAAATAAACGTCTAATCACGAAGCGCGTAAAAATCTTGCCAATCAAACGGATACAGATATCCCTGCAAAACCGTGGGATGCCAGGGCAAACTTTTGGGAGCCAACTTTTTGTCTCTGCCTCAAGGAGGCAAATGTTTTCTTTGGTCAAAACATCACAGAACTGTTCTGGATTGGTTTGCATTGCTTCAAGGACACCAAGAGTTTGCAGGCCCTCCTTTAAGTCATCCTGAAGGTACCTTAAGAAGAGTGTGCGGCTGGTTATAGTTTTACTACACTCTCTTCCTTTACTAGTGTTGATGGTACTAAACTGGCTCCTTGGGCATTCAGGATGAGTTGGATTGCTTCATCATTCAGGTGACCTTACAATTCTTCAACTGTCATCGAATTTGTTATCTCAAGAAAAGCTAACACTTGAACTTTTCCTGTCTTGTTACAAAATTACGGATGTGAAATGGGCAAAATTTCAGTCATATTGTTGAAAAGGATATAACACAATGGGACATGGTGCCACCTTTGGGTACTAGGAAAACCATTGGATGTCCAGTGTAGGGTTTGTGGGTGATAAACGTTTTGTTTACTGCCTCTTTCTCTTCTTTGAAGTTGAGTTTGATAAACTGACGCTTTATTTCTGCTCCTTCCCAGTTACAGTAGTATACTCTGAACGAATAACAAAAAAATGGTCATTTAAAAGACAGGACCACACATTTGTCGCTTTCAGCTCCAAGCCCTCAGATGCAGCATTTCAAGTTCTCTTTGAAAACGCTTTTCATGCTCACTTCTTCATTGGGTTCGTCACTTTCCATCCCATCATTGTCATCATCAATATTTCCGTCAAGAATTTCTTTACGAGCTTCCTCGAAAGTCAAGAAAGCCTCTGTTTTTTTGGATATCTCAACCTTCGCATTTGCCTAATTTTATTTAATTTTACAAAACAATCGGAAAGTGATGTACCTTTTGGACTTCAAAACGACATGATCACATGACATTGGCACTGCTGGGCAAACAGTTGAATGAAAAATCAAATTACAGCCAATTACAGTTGCACCAGTTTCACTCATTTTATGCCCATGAGAGCTATGCCCAATTATTTCCTTTGAAATTATGGCAAACAGCTCCATCAGTATATGAAGCGAAAATTCCCCACACCAGGGATCACCTTATCTTGGTTTTGGTTGAAGAAATTGAATAATTCTGTCATGCAACTTGCAAAGAACATTTACAGTCATTTGACGACTAGGTTAAAGCTGCTGAACACTTTGGAATCTGTCATTATCCAAAAAATTCTCTTCCAAAACACCAACACAACTTTCAAGACCTCGAGAAAATGAATCTAACTTTCTCAGTTTCTTGGTATTAGTAGCTTCTGAGTAATACAGTGACTTAACTTGGTTAATTTTGGACTTCAACTGCAATAAAGGCTGACCACTTGATTGCCAAGCCTCCGCCATTTTGTTTTTTACCCATGAAGCCCCGCACTGACAATATGACCACTCGGAGGGGTGGTTTTGCCACGGCATGTTGTACATTTCTGGGTTGCACATGTTTGCTAGGTGCTGAGTGCATGAAATCTGTTTTCCTAGTTAACATGCTTTGTTTGTCCGTTTTGGTGGCTCTTATGCATTTCTCTTTTCTGAGAGCTGAACGTAGGCTTTTGATTCTTTGATTGTGAAATCTAATAAGAGCTTGAGCATATTCTTGTTCAGCCTAAGTGCTTAATGTCCCTCCTAAAGGCACTGTCTGCTCTTGTACAAGTTCTGGCTCTCAAATGCAGCATTTAGTTTTGAAAATACTTTTCATGCTCACTTCTTTGTTGGGTTCATCTTTTTCCATCCCGTTATTGTCTTGATCAATATGGTCTTTAAGAATTTCTTTGATAGCCTTCTTGAAGGTCATGAAAGCCGTCATTTTTTGAAAATCCCACATAGACATCCCACACGCATTTTTGGATATCTCAACCTTTGCTTTCACCCAACTTTTCTGCTCTAAAAGGGGCTCTGGTTGGGTATTGAACCTTGATAGCTTGCTCTGGCCTTATCTAGTTGCTGCTCAAGTGGTACGGGATGCTTGTGTTTTCACTTGTGTGCACGATATCTGCTGCCACTGGTCTTCTCTGCAAGATCATTTTGTTCTTTAGTATTGGTTTCACGATCAAAGTCTTAAACTCCAGATCCTCGTCTAGGAGGTCACCCACTGGTTACTCATCGTTCACTTCCATTTCCTCTGCGATCTCATTGCTTTCAGGGTTAAGTTTGTGGACGGCTAGTAGTCCATCTGACAGAAGGGTTATGGCGAAGAAGCTCAGGCATTACCGCGGTTTGGCTCCTTCTGGCTCTCGTCAGTTGTTAATGAAGGAGAGTGATAGAGACGAATGCTCAACTATTGAAATTGGAAGAGAAAAATCATGAACTTTACATGAACTTTACATCATGAAATTTACTCTATTTAATAGAGTAAATGAAGTTGAGACTGCACTGGCAGAGGAGTGAAATAAATTCACTGCAAGGAAAGTCACCTATGACAAACATGATATTAGCCATTTAGATGACCTAATCTTGCTACATACGGGATTAAGATCATATACTGTATTTACTTGGATTCTCAGCCTAGTTAAAGGGGAGCTCAAACATATGCAGTATTACCGAGGAGCAAAATCACAGACTATAAAAACTCATCAACTAACGAAAACCCAAAAGCCAGGGCCCAAATGACTTCTCCGTCCAGAAAATTAACTCTTAGCTGTTTTAATGAAACTCAAACTGAATTTGAATGAACACGTTTTGGCCTATTTGTTTGGGACCTGTGTAAAGTGTGATTTCACAAGTGTTGTCCACTTGGTTACCTCCTTTGGCTGCTGAACGTAGACCCCTTTTATGTTGGGCAAGGCAAGAAGAATTGCCACTGCATGACCTAGATTGCTTTAAGAAAGAAAGCAATGTAAGGGCAATCATTGACTGCTCAGCTGGCTCATCAACACAGGCTTGGCGGCAAACACGACAAACATAATCAACTGAGGAACATGGAACTGGTGGAACGGCATAATCAACTGAGGAAGATGGAACTGCTTGCTGATTTACGTCAGGCAGCAAATCCTCACTGGAACAAACTGTTGACCTTGTGTCTATTTTGTTCCTTGGCTTCTGAGTGAGTAACTCAGGCACTACAATTGACTTAAAAAAGACCTTCGCCTTATCAATTGTTTCTTCCATTAACGTAGGTTCAAAAGGGATTTGTTCAATGTGTAAGTTGTTAATGGGTGATGCAGTTCTTACACAGAAGTATCCAGCATCAGCCTGTGTCAATAAGATTTCTGCCTGAACTTGGTAATATTACTCGTGGTTGCTTTTCACCTTTATTTCTCGAGAAACTGTACTCTGAAGACGTGAACTTGGTTGACTGGCAAACTCAAGGATGGGGAGATTTTTGTGGGTGAATGGGTCCTTTTCCTCACGTGGTCTGACTCCATGACAGGAACAGGTTACAAAAGCATCTGGTGATGCTGCAGTAATTGGAATTTCATTATACAGAACCACTCCACACTTCCATATTTCCATTGTCTTGTGTTTGGAACACATACGTTTTAAAAAAGCTTTTATTGCAATGTCTTATTGTAATGTCCCCAATGGATTGCAGGTGAATAGGCTGGAGGTCTATAACACTTAATGTCCGTCCTCCTTTATTTTTTGTTGCTACCTTAAAGAGTTTATTTACTTTCTGTGATCCACCCTTTTCTGTACTCAAACCATGTACTGCTAGTCGGCTGTTCCCTGGTTTTATCTGATACCACATCTACAGTTTTGTTGTCTTCAGCTTTGCATAATTCTTCAAAAAATTGTTCTGCATCAACTGTCGATTGATCACTCAGTAATGGTGGAAGCACAAGTGACACAAGCTCAGCAGTGTCACTTCTATTTCTTGTGTCACTGCACAGTCACTGAGGTCTGTCTCTTGGTGATCAGCATCGGGCTGAGCTGGTACTACATACTACATACTTTATTGTTACCTCCCCAATGGGGCTTTTCAGGAACAATTACTTAAATTACTAAGTTACTAATAACTATACAATCAAAATTAATCAAATAATGGTAAATAATAATGGTAGATAGCACAGAACATTAGCAGTACCCTTGGTGGCTTCTCGAGATTCATCTAAGTTCATCTCATGTACAGATCTAGCTTTTCGATCCTCTACTGTTCCACAGGAATCCACAACCACAACTAAATGTTCACAAAACATTTTAATAAACGAGAAAGGCTTTCACTATACTGCTTAAACCCTACGAGCGTACCAGGCAGGCATTGAACTTAGCTCTTCAAAATCCAAGTCATCATTCTCTAATAGTAACCTGAAGCTGCTAGAGTGTATAACTTCGTATCCCTGCAGTAGTATGCCAAAGTGAAATAAAACCCACGAAATAGTACTCAAAGTATCCTTTAGCAAAGCTTAACTGGATAAATTATTTATTAATGTTAAATTTGTTCAAGCTTGTTCAACTTTTTCCTGGCAAGAAATAATTCCCAATGATTAGTGAGGACAAAGAGAATTGCCTGTAGAAGCCCACAAGGTACTCCAAATACCTCAGGAGGGTTGTTGCCTCTTGGCTAGAAGAAAGCAAGATTGTCATGGAGTATGATGTGCCAGCTAGCGATATTGACCACCCTAACAGCTAGAAGTCTGAACAGAGGGATGAGTGCTCACTGATCACAAGTCTGATCAAAGGGAACTGGGAGAATCCACCAATTGCCGAGAATTTTTTTTTTGCAAATTAAAGGGAGGAAATGGATTCAGTGAACCAGCCAACCACCCAATGCTGTGAAAATGAAACAGATGACAAGGACACACTACGAATTCCAAGCCCTCAGCAGGAATCAAGCCCACGACTTTCCAGTTACCGGTTGGATGCTCTAACGACTAAATAGCTCAGTGGTTAGAGCACCCAACTGGTAACTGGAAGGTCATGGGTTTCATTACTGCTGAGGGCTTGGGAATTTTTTCCGAAAATTAAGTTAGGTTGGAAAAACCCCAACAGTTAGAATTCTACCTAATGAAATGTAAGTACATTCGTCTACTGCTGGCTAAATTCACGGTACATAATTCTTTATTCAGTCAAATATATTGGGAGTACTTTTTCCCAGAAAAGGGTAAAGGTTTCCCTCTTTACCCCATCCAAATCAAGTATGGGCTCATTATAGAAATTTAAAAGAGACCCCATTACGTGTTGATCTCTGCACAAGCTAACAATATCCTGCATGATGTTGGCACGGTCTATGGTTGTTTCTGGTATCTCCATTATCAACCAATTTCTCTAGAACTTTCTTCCTCTTGTCGCAGATGTTCTGGGAATTGGACTGGTACATGGATAAATGAGATGGAAGAACAAGGTGCTGTCCATTTAATATCTAATAACGCATTCCGTATGTACACGGTGCTCTGGTCGACAATCCTTGGACTCGTCCATTGGGAAGGCCAACAGTTCAATTGGCGCCAGATCTTTCCTGGGGCCTGGTGGTTTTTAGTTTGTCACCAGTAGTAACACTATTTTCTCTGGAAGTTCTTGCATAAGGGCAGTATCAAGCTTCCTGGGGGACTGACATCACTGGCCCGTTAACAAACAGGAGCATAGTTGTTTTCTTTGTGAGGGTTTTCAAGTCTAACTGGGTTAGAGGTCCTAAGGTTTGGAGGTGTTCAAGTACTACACTAACATCCCAAATGGAGCTATATCTTGGCAAGGTCGGTTTAAGTTCAAAAATGCTCTTTAGAAACCAAGCCACTAGAGGGTGTGTTCTAAAGGTTATGTTGTTGGGTAGAACAAAAACAGACGGCACTGATCGGGCAGTGTTTATTGTGCTGCCCAAACCAGAGGCAAACAAAGTTGCTAGGAAATCTTTTCCATTTTCGGCACTTGCATTCAATCGATTGATTCCCTTTGACTGGCAGAACCGTGCTTGTACAGCAAGAGGCCATTGTAATGTCTTTGGCCCCCATGGAAATGTTGTGACTAGTAAAGGTTTGCCTGATAAGAGACAAACCAGGAGGGAGAGGTTCTTGTATAATGGGTGGGTCACATTGTGCCTGTTGGGGAGATGCAAGAGCAATTTGTTGGGTTTGAGGGGTACATACTTGCAAGTTCCCATTTTCATCGCCAGAGGGAATCATGCTTGCAAGGGCCAATGCGGTAATGTGCATACCCCTGTCGCCTTGTCTTCTTTTATTTTCTTAAAAGCGGCAGCAAACACACTGAAAGGAGGAAAGGGATAGAATGTTAGCGTGGATCAGTCATGAGGTGAAAAGATCAATTTCCGGGGTGAAATGCAACTGAATTAAGGCGCAGGAGAGAGAGTTTCTTCATTTAGCATCTATTCGGTCTCCATTTTATGTTGGCGGGATTCTACATCTCCCTGCTGCTTGGATTTCCCTGCTATGTGAGCTGCGCTAATCCAAATGTTACGTGAGACACACCATAGCCACAGCTCTTTGGATAGCGCGTTCAAAACGTCCGAATGACAGGTTCCCATATGGGACTGACAAAGAACCTGTAAGCCATGAAAAACTGCCAAGAGTTCGAGATAATTGATGTGCTTTTTTAGCCTGGTGTGCGGCCCATAGGCTGCCAGTGGAACGAGTTCCAAACACTGCTCCCCAGCCATCCTTAGAGGTGTCTGTAGTGAGTGTGTAACTCAGGCTTTCCCGTGTCAAGACATTATAGGACTCAGTCACGTTATCCACCCACCATTCAAGCTCTGCGACAGCTTGGGGAGGAAGGGCACCACTCCTATCACAATTTCACTGATATGCACTTAATGCAGTTACTTTGACCCTTTACAGGGATCGATAGTACAAATGTCCATAACAAACCCTGGGAAAGGATGACACTAATTTTCCAATTATCCGCACTAAGTCCGTGATAGTGGGGGAGGGATTGGTGTTTGCTATAAAGGCCATTTTCCACATGGTCGCTACGATCGTTGCAATCGCTACAAAGAAATCCCTTAATCATTGCAATCATGTGAAAACGACTTTTTAGCATTTGTACCAATCACAGCAATCATACCTATGGTATAACAACCAGTCTATCTGGAAAGTGCTCAAAGGTTCTTCTCCTGTCAATGTTTTTCGTTTTTGGAATTTAATAATCTAAACTAATAAATGCTTTCCTGTTGCAAGAAAGTGTTCTATAGCTTCACAGTTTCAGAGTTTGAAACAGGGAAGAAATGATACACAAAAATTTTACTAATGAGCTTTTCATTTGTTATTTTGCCGAGGAGCTTTGGTGACACTGGCCTGTTTCCTTTTTTCTCCGACAACAACCTGTTGACAGGAAACAAATTTCAACAACACTTTGGTGGCAAGGTTACAAGTCCCAAGCTTTTTGGGAAATGTTCTCTGGGCTCATCTGCATAGAAAGCTAAATCTCTCCCGGCAAGAGTTCTCTCCCATGCGCCAATCTCTGTGCCATCGCTACTTGATTTATTTATGCAAATAAGATCAGTTAAATTCACGTCCATGGATACGTTTATTTTATGTGATAGAGGGTGTCGAAAAAGAGCAAATTCAGAGTTTATGTTAATTCCAGTGCAATTGCGTGAGTGGGCGCTCCTACCATTTTTTTTCCCTCTTTTGTATTCTCTTTGTGGACTATTAGAATACTGTGTATCCTTTTCCCAATTTCACTTAGCACACGTTCGAAAATATTAATTTGTTTCACAGTTTACATGAAGCATTGCCTCTATTAAGATAAATAAATGATCACCACAATAAACCAGATATAACTTAATGAAACACAAACCTTTGGGCATTGATTTGCCTCATTGAGGAGATTTTCTAGGTTGCTTTCTCGCTCTTGTTGGTCCAAATCATCTTCATGGAGTACGCTAATTGATTTGTGTTGTCTTAATTTATCCAGATGCCATCTCCCTTTCTCGACACTGCTGAGGTATTCTTCAGAGGCACCATTCCACTTTTGTCTATACCTCTTCTCGTTTTCTATAAATTCTGCCCATCAGTCTTTTTTGTTTCCCTTCAGTCTTAAACACTTTTTAACACAATCAGCGAAAGCGTCCACTTCCAAGATCTTATTCGTATGTGGCTGTTACCAGGCAGTTTAGAGAGTATTTCCAGTCCTGGATCATCCGGAAGCCAAGATGCGTTGTTAGCCCACTGTTTGTGCTTCATGAGCACTTCCCTATTTTGTTTACTAAATTTGTATGCATGAGGATGAACATGGTTTTTCAAAGTGCTTAAACACGGCTCAACGTATAATTGGTAATATGGATCTCAGCCTCCGGTGTGTATGCCTTCTGTATGTCACACTTCAGCTCGGGAAGAGTCATACTATTTTGATCTCCAAGTCATTTGGAAACTCTGCTGAAAAACTGCAAGATAAGAAAAAAATAAATAACTCTGGATTAATTTTCAAAACAACAAGTGTAGTTTGTGACCGCTCTTAAAGGTGATTTGCAACTGCGACATACTAGTATGACAGATTCTTCTTAGCTGCTTGATAACATTTACCATCTACACGTGTAAAAAATTTGATTTGAATTTCATCCGTGTCTTTCAGTTCTAAGAAACGTGAAATCTCACAACCCACAGTTTATGTCAGGATGCTCTGTAGATTCGTTGGAGCAAGTAAAAGCTGTACCATAGATTTAAAGGCTATCTTAAGAAATTTTGTTTGAATTTGTGTTTTGTTTGTATTTTCGACTTTTCCTCACATATGGCGACAATTTTGTGTGGCATACCACCGTTCACGGAAATTGATGTTTCCACCATAACAGTGTTTAGCCCTTTCACCCCGAAGCGCGCATATACGCGCGCTCCTAAATGTGGTGTACATTTTGGCCCCCAAAAGGCACATTAGGGCTCTTTCTAGTTCCCAGTCCCCCTCAAATAAGACCATAAACAACG
>Ga0126336_10000049_pt1 | contig 26548 bp, 19 predicted proteins | sample SidCmetagenome_FD_92530 | JGI IMG/M metagenome (GOLD analysis project Ga0126336, IMG submission 92530) | Coral microbial communities from El Islote,Puerto Morelos, Mexico - Siderastrea C C metagenome | ecosystem: Host-associated > Invertebrates > Cnidaria > Coral | place: El Islote,Puerto... | reverse complement strand
GTATGGAAACGATGTGCGAGTCCGTTAAAGAAACAAAGGCCATTGAAGAAATTCCCGCCGAGGAACTTAACAATCTTTTATCTCATTTCTTTGACAAAGTCAGGAAACTCAACGGACTGCGTATTCAACAACTGCACTATTGTTTTCGCTCAGCAATCCCCACCGCTACCTCTTCCAACTCGAAGACGCGTGGTTATTGATTCGGACGAAGATGACTGAGCTTGAAGTCCGTTTAGATTGTTTCGAGTTCTGTTCAGGGTTCTGTTGAGTTCTTTCTTTTTGTAGTTTTACGCGGTGACCGAGACTGTTGTTAATCTAATTGTAAACCCGAAAATAATTCAGTTTTGCCTTATTCCATCTTTGTTTTTCTTGCAACTTTGAAATAAAATGCTTGACTGACAGGTTTGACATTTTTTCGTTTTTGACCAATCAACAACAACCTCACATTAAGCGCGCGAAACCTGACCCGCTGGCCCGCTCACTCGCCGCTCAGAGGTCACGTTAGTTTGTCACGCAACTCAGATCGTTTATAAACGGACCACTTTCCCATTTTCCCAGCTAAGTTGAATAATAAATCCCTTATCAGACGGTTTGGTGTGTAGTATCGTGGAACATGTTTACTCGTCTCTTGTATTTTGACTCGCCCTACGGGCTCGCCAAAATACGGCGTGACTCGTAAAAATATCCCACGATACTACACACTAAACCGTCTAATAAGATATATGTATTGCATTGTAAAATCCAAGTTTCGCAGGTTTTCTTAACATATAATACGCGCAGACATTTTGCTCATTGCTCGCAACTTGCAAAGTATCAGTGCTTATTATATGTTAAACCATCGAATGAGATGTATGTATTATTTACTTAACCGTCAATTTAAGCTGGGTGGCGTCTGGATGTTGCTAACATCATTTTAAATTTTAAACTATCAAAGGTAAAAATTTGATTCTGAGTCGAAAGGCTGCATCTGTAGGCTATGGAAGGTCAATTTGTATTATAATGCGTAGTGAATCATGAACTATCCTTTATCCATTTATTTTACCAGCCTGATCCCGGTTAAGTGGTTGTCAAATACTTAAACTATAAATACGTGACTCGCAGAACCTCGCGAAGCTCGGGCAAGGGTGCACCACAAAATTGAGTGATGGAAGTGGGGAAGGGATAGAATTTCGGTTTAACTGGAGGTGTCGATAGGTGGCCACAATAGTCCCGAATTTGGAGTTTAGATCGACATTCTGGTTCTTAGTCGCTTCCATGTAACTTGCAGCCAATCCCCTGTCATCCTAAAATCTAATGCGTAGGAACTGGGACGAGTTTCCGGGTTTAATTTGAGCTAACTGTTGTATGCGACTGTATACGAAAATACGTTCACCCCCCCCCCCCCCCCCCTTCCCAAAGGGGGGGGGGGGGGCAAAACCAAAAAAACTTCCCCCCCCCCCCCCCGCCCCTTACCAAAGGGGAGGAGGGGAGCAAAACCAATAATAAAACAGTTTGCTGCTGATATCAAAAGAAACTCAACTTTACAATGCGACTCACGAACTAAGGCCACCCAGACATAACTTTGAGACAAACTTTTAAATTAGCCAATCAGAAGTCAAGGTCAAAACAATGAACATACCAAGACAAGGATAGTGTTTAGGCTGCTTGTGTTTTACTTGAAATCCTTTCAATTTGCGCGCTGAAAATGATATGCCAAGTCAAGCGCGCCACTTTTGCCGGAGCGGCTAGGTTCTGCATGTTGTTTCTTCGCATCATTTATGAGTGCGCGGAGAAGCTCATTTATTCTGTATTCATTCACGCACATGCTTGTGTCTGATAGGCTGAGTAAGTAATAAGAATATTACTTGACTTGACCTTTCCTTACGTTTACTTGGACTTAGCATCTGGTGTAAAGTCGCCTCAAGACTGAGTTACCTACTCGTTTTTGTCAAGTGTTAATAAATCAATTAACTGTGCGTCAGTGACTCTGCGACAAGAACTGAACAAGTTCGAGACAATTTCCCTCCTATCCTTCCTATCAAAGATATGTGAGAGAGTTCCTCTTACACTCAACGGAGACATAGCTAATACGCACAACTGACGCCAAGTGCAATTGACAATCTTGAGGAGGAAATTACTGCCGTCCTTTTACTAGACATGAATAAAGCATTCGACAGTACAAATCATGCCATTCTACTAGGCACACTACCGGATACTGGCATCTCGCCCTCCAACGTAGCTTGGTTTAACAGCTACTTATGACTTATCAGAAAGACAAGTACGTAGAAATTCGGAGTTGTCTGACCCGGCCAGGACCCTCTACCTGTGAAAAGTGGAGTTCCACAAGAAAGTATCCTTGGGCCCCTGCTATTCAGTGTCTACGTGAACGATTTACCATCTGCCCTTCAGAAATGTTTATCCGAAAGCTATGTTGATGGTATCAAACTGTACCTTTCTTTTCCAGTCCATGACTGGGCAAGAGCAGTTTCTGATATCCAAGATGATCTCCTCAGAATTCGTAACTGGTGTTTTGACAACCGCCTCGTTTTATTAAGCCCAAACAAGACGAAGCTTACGCACAAGAAAGTCAGACATTCGATCAATCCAGTTTGAAAAGACTTCGGAGGCCTCGTGCTGCGAGATGTTGAAGCGATCGGCCAGGTCTTTCTCTGGCAATCCGAGACGCAATCTTGTCATTGTCAAAAACAACTCCTCCATGGGCCACAGCTTTCGGGGCCTTCCTCTCGAGACAACATAAGAAGGATCTTTAGTAACAATTGAATACCCATTGTAGAATTCAGTGAGAAGCCAGGTCTTGGTTTACGGAAATTATACAGAGCAAGGAAGGTCTGGTAATCAGGTAGTACTGTGTAGAATCGCATGTTCGAGTCAGAAGCCATAAACCGACGAACTCCGAACCTCTCCAGTTCTCTTCACTTTTCCAGCTCTCTTATGCGCTCCAACAACCTATCTATCTCCTTCTGACATCCACATTTCTTTTCTTCAACTTCGTTGTAGGCATTTGTACTTGTAAAGACTCGGGTGCCGCATCTTTTCGCTCGTCACTTCGATCAGAGACACCATCCTCAGACTTTCGCTGGACAGGACTACCGGAATATTCTCATTGCTCTGTTTAAGTTCCTTTTACTCTGGCACTTTCTTTAACATTAAACACGAGATATCCACTGGCCATACTATCCTACCTGTTTTTAAGTCACGGCTTGGAAAAATGGATGGAATATTATTAGATCCATACTTGTGACCGTCCCGAAAGTGCGCGTTGCAAACACGATCTCTCGCCTTCCACTTGTAGCTTTTCGTTCCTAAACTTATAACATAAACCCATTTTCGTTCGATAATTTTGTCGTAATCACATTCTCACTGAAAAGCCCCTTTGGGGAGTGCCAATAAAGTTTGTATTGTATTGTATTGTATCGTATCGTATCGTATCGTGTCTCATCGTATTTTATCGTATTGTATTCTAACTTATTCTTCATGTTCTTATCACGGCTAAAATGTATACTTCCTTGTTTTAAATTTTTGTTAGAAACGAGACAAAGTAACCTGCTTAAGTTTTCCAACCAAATCAACTTTTAATTTTCCACAGATCTTCGTTTTACAGGTAAGCTAACCAAACCCAGACTAAATACTGAAAAAACCTTTTTACAACAAATTAAACTGATATTGACATGGGGTGATTGAAGTTAGGTAATCGCTACGACAGGAAATCAATTGAACTCTGATTACTGATCACTTTCGTGACTGTCCTGATCTTAAAGCAACACGCGCTAATTACTTGTCATTTACATTGTTATTAATTTGAATCTAATGCAAATAGCTGAAAATAGACTTTCAACAATAAACAACTAAATGTAAACACACATTTCCAACACCCTCCCCTGTTTGTTTCCAAGGGAGAGAAGCACTAAGAATTGTTCGATACTAAATGGTTTCAATTTGCTGTAATCTCGACGAAATGTTTCTTAAAACGTTCTACACGACTGACTTTAGAGTTCTCGTCTAGTCCATTTCCTAGTTTATGTCCTAGATCCTGAAGCTTGCTGCTACAGCAGCATCTCGTCTTGGCCTGAAGGAGGGGGCCTCGGGATTGAGCGGCGCGTACCTCTCCGCAGTTACTCTGTCATAGGCCAACTCTAATGGGTAGAGATGTTGCACGGCTCTCTCCAAAGTTGTCTTCCCGGCTCGCAGCTTGGCAACTCTCACGATGCCATCTCTTCGTGCAATGAGATCTTCAACAATTCCGAGTTTCCATTTGTTGCGATTTCGGACGTCATCCTTGATAATCGCCACCTCCCCCTTCGCCAGGGTTTTGTTTTTTCCCCTTGTGTTTGAGGTTGTACCTCTCTCGCAGCCCTCGCAGATATTCTCTTGTCCATCGGGACTACAAGACTTGCTTACACTTTCGAAGGTACTTAGCCCGTTTTCGGAGATCTCTGGTAGCTAGTTTGATCTCTGAAACAGGAGTGAGTTGGGCGTTAGCACTGGTAGGTCTACGTCTTCCTCGACATAGCTTAATGGTCGATTGTTTAACGCTCTACACATCCAGTATGAGTTCACATAGCTCCCTCAAGGTAAGCATTCCATTTCCGATAACCTTGTAGAGTGATCAGCCCGATGAGACGCACAAATGAGACGCACAAATTGGCCTCCCCACTAAGAAGCTCGGCTAAGATTGAACTGCCACTTGATGTTTTGGTGGGCTAGGTAGTTCTGAGCTTGCTCATCGCGCCTCACTTGTTTCAGCCACTTCTCAGTACCGACAAATGTTTTCCCATTGTCGGAGTAGATTTCTGTAGGACGTCCTCGGCGCACGATGAATTTCTTCAAGCTTCTTATGAATTCACTCGTCTCTAGACTCTGTGTCACCTCTAAGTTGATTCCTCTTGTCAGACTGCATGAGTACAGGGCGATGTATGCCTTTCCCTCGGTTTTCGATCGGACACGATACTTAATTGGGCCGGCGAAATATACTCCTATTGCTTCAAATGGTGGACTCCCTTCTGTGCGGTCTAATGGTAATTGGCCAGGTGGTGGATTACTGTGAACAATCGCTTGGAACCGTTTACAGCCTGCACACGACTTGATCACTTGCTTAGTGAGCTTCCTCAGGCGAGGGACCCAGTGACGTTCGCGCAGTTTCTCGTTGTTAGCGCCACAACTCCATGCAGGGTGTCCAGATGTGACGCTCTACCAGCTTGCGAGCACAAACGGTGGAGTCCTGCAGATAGATGGAATAACTGCTTTGCAGTCTTCCTCGGTATTCTTGCACTTCGTCCTGGTTAGTCTGGATGTTCAACTGCAATTTAACACACTTCGAAGTTCGGGCTCGATTTTCCTCGATTCTAAGCTCGCTCAATCCAGAACATGGTCTGTTCTTCGCTCTCTTGAATGGTAAGGGGTCCCGCAGTTCGGCTTCCACGGTTCACTCGCACATTCTTCAGTAACCTCGCGACCCACGTGTCCACGCGTAGTGTGCGCCACAATTCACGAGTCATCGAGGGCGTAACGCTTCTCTACTGTTAAGGCAAACAACTCGCGCATCACCTTCACTTCTTCTACTGCTGATTCTTTGTTTGAGCTTGTTATGATGTCCAGAGGCCACTTTCGGGGGTCTAATAGCCAGTGTGGTCCTTGTCACCAAAGATTTGTGAGTGTGCTAATGTTCCCACATCTGCTGGGTCCTCCTCTGTAGGTACGTGTCGCCACTGTAGGTACTTTTTCTCCTTTGTCTTCCTAACTCGATTTCCCCTGAACTGTTTGTACTTCCCGTCTCCTCTGATCCAGTGGCGCGCCACTGCACTGTCAAGCCAACAGTGGGCGTTCCTTAGGGGGAGCCCTTCTAAGGCTTCTTTCACATTGTCTACCAGGTTAGTCACCATATGCCCCGATATAAGCTTTGGCCAGGGGATCGTGAGCCCTTTTTTGGCGAGGCGTGATTTTGCTGTTCCTAGGCCTGTGGTAATGCCTGAGGTTCCACTACTGCATAAACTACCGCTGAGACTCCGGTGCCGCTAGCATCCCCAAACCCATGGAGATCGATAGAGGGGATCTTCTCTTGATAGGCTGCTAGTTCTTGGCACAGTTGCTTGTTCCTGAAGGTTTTCTTCCCATTTCGCCCACTTAGTTTTGAGGTGTCGCGGCAGGGGGGCGGGGGGATCCCAGGCGATTCGTAAGTCGCAGGCGTCCCTGTATAGTACTTTCCCAGCCAGGGTCACAGGTGATACCAGCCCGAGTGGGTCGTAGATTTGTGCAATTTTTCCCAGTATGCCTCTTGTTTGTAAGATTAGCGGCTAGGGCTGGAAAGTTGACTTGTATCCCATCTGTCTCCTTGTTCCAGGGTACCCCTAACAACTTTGATTCTCCTGTCTTCACACCGAGTTGTTGATTCGCATAGCTTTGTTCTTCATCTTCAGGTTTGGTTGTTTCTGCTTCTAATTCTCGTACGTTAGAGTGCCACTTGTGTAGCTCAAACGTGGCTTTGCTGAATACTGAGTGGGCTGGCTGTTTCACTTCACGGGCTACATCGGTGGTCTCTCCGCCGCTGATCAGGTCATCTACATATAGGCTGCGCTTTATCTCTTCCACTATCTTCTCATTCAGTGCTTTGCATTTTGAAGGTGTTCCCTGATTACTGCAGCCAAAAGGAATGGAGAGGGAGCCAACCCGAACTGTAGTCTCGTAAAGCGAAGGACTTCTACTTACTTTGTCTTCAGATCTTTCAACCAATGAAAATGCAAGGCGTCTCGGTCCGCCTTTCGAACACGCACTTGCAGGTACACTTGTTTAAGATCGTCAGCAATTGCCACTGGGCGGAATCTGTTCCTTGTCAGCACGCTCCCCAATTGATTTTGCAAGGGTTGTCCAGTTTACAGGCATTCGTTCATTGAAGGCGCTGGCTTTGTCTGACGTAACATACACGATATCCATCTTTGTTGACTCAAAGTTTTCTTGCACGACCCTCATACGTGGGATATATAATTCCCTGCCTTCCACGACATCATCCGCGTGTTCCACTTTTCCTTGAGAGAGCTGTTCTTTGATGATGCTGTCGAATCTCTCCAGTTCGCCTTATTTCTCTAGTTTTCGTACCAGATTATCCTGTCGTGTAAGGATGCGCGATTGTTGGGCTGGAGGGATGGTTTCCCTTCCACGACAAGGCTGTCTCGCACCATCCCGCAGGCGTTCTTCCGAGTTGCCTCCTTGAACTCTGCCTAAACTGTCTGCTGGTCATTTTCAGCTGAATCTTCTAACCTGAGCACGTCTAAGTGGCACAGCTGCTCGTTGTGTGAGTGGGTGGTCTGTGTCAACATTATCAACTCGCGATTAAACTCCTGTCCTGGAGCCATCAGTAGCCATCCTAGCTTAGTGTGTTCACCCACTGGCTTATATTAACGCCCAACGCGCTGAGAAGTATCGCTCTTGATCCTCGAATATTTTGTAAGCTCCAAGTACAAGCTAAGGTGAATGGGCAGCTGAGATTTAGTGTCATCATCATCCATATGCACGGCTTCCAAGTGTGAATATGGGAATACTTCGGATTTTCTATTCGTACGAGCTCCGGTTTATGTACTTTCGTAAAGTTGACATTCATTCTGAATTTGCCGTCAATTGACTTCACTTCTGCACTGTAGATCTCTACGGGTGTAGTTGTAGATCTAACCATCATTTCAATCGTCTTACCAGCTTGGTGTTAAGTGTTTCTTCTGTTTCCTCCATATCCACGATTTTCCTCTTCAACTACTCGAAATGTCGTCCCGTCGGAAGGTGCCACTTGTCGGAAACGAGACAAAGTAGTCTGCTTAAATTTTCCAACCAAATCAAGTTTTAATTTTCCACAGGCCTTCGCTTTACAGGTAAGCTAACCAAACCGAGCCTAAACACTGGAAAAACCTTTTTAGAACAAAACTGATATTTGACATGGAATGATTGACGTTAGGTAATTGCTCCGACAGGAAACCAATCAAACTCTGATCACTGATCACTTTCGTGACTGTCTTTATCTTAGAGCAACACGTGCTAATAACTTGTAATTTACATTGTTATTAATTTGAACCTCAATGCAAATAGCTGAAAATAGACTCTGAACAATAAACAACTACATGTAAACATACAATTCCAACATTTTTAAAAGTTTACTGGGTTTTACCTAATAGCTGAAAAGCATCAGAGTTAATATAAATAGCAAGGACGCTTTGCTCTTACTGACTCAATTTCAGCTTGAAATTATGTCTATCTGTTTATGAGTTAGCACTAGTTGTTTATCAAACAAAAACACAAAGCGTTCACTGCTGCATAAAACACCAACAGAACATTTGTGTTAAAAGTTGACAAACTTGTAAATCAGTTGCACGGCCTGAAAAATATTTGTAGCCTTCAGTCTTTAAGAAAAAGAACACCTTTTAAAAGAACTCCTCTTGTGATCGACAACCTAACCTCAGGAACAAAAGTCTACGTCCTGTTATTAGAAATAAGCTGAACATAAGCATAGGAAGTTGCAAGAAGTGAGACGGTGTCTTGTGTTGTATAAACCCCAGTCATGCAAATCGCGATTCTAAGAATGAAATCTCGTCCTTTGTGCCGATGACAAAACCCTCAAGACAATCACAAAATAGGCACCACAAATGTATTTCCCGGTTAACACAGGAATGCGCCAAGTCTCCACTTTGCTCCTCGGGTAACGTGACGACCCGATCAACAAAGAATGATCCCAAGAATTTCAATTAATTCAACCCAGGAAATTCAAAATGACAATTGGAATTTAAAATGACGATGGAAAATTTACAATGACAATTTAAGAGGCATTCCGTGGAAAAAGTGCGACCGGTCGACTTTCGATGGAAAAAAGATTTCTTTCATTTTCTGTGCAGAAGTACAACATTATAAGTAATATACAAAAAGTGCATTTGTTTGGCTTCATTTGATTTTCTACCTGTTTTAGATGCGATGCGACCTCTGAAAAAGGAAATCCTTCGTCTTCGTCCGGAACCGCGAGATAGTATAAAACAACACAGAGTTGACAAAAGCAGCTTATATTGATTCCATACCTTAAACAGGCCATGTTTATTATTTTCACTGCTAAAATTCACTGCTACAAGACATAACATGTTAAACTTGTTCTGTCTTATAGGAATTTTGTTAGAATTTTTTTAGTACACCAACCTAAAGGCATTACAAACGCCATTGATAAGGTGCCTCCATTAAAATCAAGTTTTCTTAAAAGTGGGACCTGGACTACAGCTCATTTTCTGATCAGACAATAGATCAACTGTTCTTTGGTCTATTTTTGAATACGCCTTGGGGTAAAATGCTTTTAGTTGTAATGTAGGAAAATCAAAATGTCTTTGAATTGACCAATTGAGTCAAGTTGTGAATGTTGCAGTTTTTATGAATTTTGTTTAGGTTTTTCCATAACCATATGATGAGTGCCGACACATTTTATTACAGTTATTTTTAGACCAGACCTTGATCTATTGTCTGATCAGAGAATGAGCTGTAGGTCAGGTCCCACTTAAGAAATCTTGATTTTAATGGAGGCACCTTAACAATGGCGTTTGTAATGTCTTTAGGTTGGTGTACTAAAAAAAATTTTAGCAAACTTCCTACGAGACAGAACAAGTTATATTAGCAGTGAAAATAATAAAAATGGCCTATTTAAGGTATGGAATAAATATAAGCTGCTATTGTCAACTCTGTGTTGTTTTATGCTATCTCGACCGGTTTAGTGTTAAAATCGGGGTTCCGGGTAAAGGATTTCCTTGTTCAGAGGTCGCACCGGAACTACCGGCCGAAAACAGGTAGAAAGTCAAGTGAAGCTAAACAAAAGCGATTTTTGTACTTTACTTATAATGTTGTACGTCTGCACAGAAAAATGAAAGAAATCTATTTTCCATCGAAAATCGACCGGTCGGTTTTTTACACGGAATGCCTCTAATCACACTGTATCAAGTTAATTTCTTTCGAGTTCTAATATACGTTTGTAAAATATATAGTCGGAATGGCAGCCACGTAGAAAAATTCCCCCAACACCCTTCCCAGCTGACACACAGCATATCCCAACTGCCTTTAATCTTTAAAAAATCCACCCGGTATTTCAGGTTTTGAGTGCCGAGCTTCATGCTTTTATCATTGACCGCACCATACTTTCACCTAACCGCTGGACTAACAACGTCATGAAAATAGCTGAACACAACAGCTCGATCCATCATAGAACGTTTCATCAGATTCAATTTGCGCTAGGCTTGTCGTTTACACAGAAATTCTGTTTCAATTAACGATATTCAACTCAGGGTATAATTTTCTTATTTTTGCCAATTGTTGACACTTTTTGAGTGTTAGCAACATTGAACTCTGAAGCCTCGCTCTAATTTTTAACCAATTTATGAATCTGCAAATTCATAAAAAGTAAAAATGTAAATCTCTTAAAGCCATGGGGTACTTAGAATTAACAACCATTTAACAGACATGAGCTTCTTGGAATTCGACCCTCACATCAAACTAATCAGGACTGGAAACTATATAGGGATAGAGGAAGTGGGATATCAATCCTAGTAAGATCTTGTCAACAGTCTAGGATATCCCTTAGGTGATACATTTTCTATTCCCAAACCTTAGTTTTTTTCTCGATCGTAATAAGAATGATTAAAGTCTTCATCTTTAAAATTCATCGATAACACCAATCAAAATCAATAACTGCCTACCTTTTAAAGAGGTTGAGGAACTCAACGCCAGTTTACTGCTTCTTTTTTCATCAGACCTCATGCAAAGCCTGCAATGGCAGAAGCGAGGATCAGATGCCTTTTCAAGGCGACTAACTTTATCTTCCTGTGAATAATTTGTGCCTGCAATCCATGATTGAAGAAATACTTGCAATTGGACGGGCGATTTTGTCGCCAGAAGACTAAAGAGGGCCTGTTTTAAGGAATCACTTTCAGTCAGCTTTGCCTCTGCTTCCATTAGGACATGACACTTCTTAACACAGTTTAACACGTTTTCCCAGAAGTGTTCAGGGGATGACATCCTGTTAAAAATGTCCTTTTCTGGTATGCCTTTGTTGATTAAATCTCGGACAATCATTAAGGCTTGTGGGTTGCACTCACAGCTTTCTGCAATCATTCCTAAGTCATGTTGAGAACTGTTCTGAGAGACGGCCTGTAGTAACTGAATCGCAGCAGCACCACTGAGGGGCTGTAATTTGAAAGAAAATGCAATATCATCGCTTAAGTTTATCGGTTCGCGCGAAACGAACAGTAGTCTTGAAGAACGGACTTCAAGTGCAGCGTCCAGAAATGACTGCAAGGACTTGGGAACAATTTCTGACTGGTCATCTTCAAAGAGATTCTGTGCCTGGTCTAGAATAAGAAGAGTGGGGTGTGAATCTTTCAATGATAAACTTTTATCTCCTTTGTTATTCTTCAAACGAGTTGGTGAATTTGGAACCTGGTACGAGTTTCCAAACAGCGAGGAAATGTCCAAACTGGTCTCCAAGTCACTACAGGTGTGATAATTAACAGCCCATCCCTTTGACTGAAGCATGTGACCAACTGCAATAGCCAGAGAAGTCTTCCCAATTCCTAAGGACCCATAAATGACACCGACACGGAACTCGTTCGAATTGAGGCTACCAATGATTTCTTCACATTCTGCATCTCTTCCAACAAACGAATTGACCAGGTCTGGCAGTGAACCTCTAGACCATGAAATAGATTCTGCACAGAAAGAAAACAAAAAAGAAGATATGATAAAAAACAGTTGGGCAAGATCTTTTCAGCTTTACACCGTATTTTGTTTTCAAATCACTTAGTACGATACAACTGTAAGGCCAGTTCTCAGATCCACTTCGGCTCTTTATTACGGTTAAACTGACTTCGCCCTTACGAAAAACGCTTTCCCAGCAGGAGAAGATGGCTTTCATTTAACGATGTGAAAATGGGAGGTAGAAGACAGTTCGATCAAGATGAACTAGAGAAGACACCGATGACATTGTTAAGGGAACTACTAGTTATAAATAGTTTAACATAATCGTTGTTTAAAAACAAACAATCAAGAAAGTTAGAAAATGTGAACTAAGAATGTATCGCGTAAGCTGACACACAATTTGTAATTGACTTGATGGGGGATTATGCCTGGCACCTCCTCCCCACCCCACCTCCAAAATGCCGGAAAAACCTGTAGGTTTGCATAACAAAGGTCGCCCCTGAGCATGAACCGCATGATATATGAACCATGAACCATGAACCATGAACCGTGATATATGAACCATGAACCGCATGATAGATTTGTTGCGGAAAAGTAACTTTGTCGAGGGGTGATGTAAAACTGAAAACTGGAAGGACGAATTTCTTTGAATCATTTGAAGCGTTTTCCAGGCGACTGAATCCCGATACATGGGTTGGTAGGGTCATGTGGCATATTTACCATGCCTGAAATAAAGCTAAAGATTGCATGTCTTCCTTATACATCGATAAAAACAACTTCGAAGGGTTACGCGAGTTACTTCGTAACACGATGACGTTTGCATGCAGTTGTGACTCCGTAATACGGCCAAAATGAAAAAGTTCTTATTGAACAAGATGTAGAGTTCTTAGCACATTTTTTTTCCTTCATTAACAATATGAACCTAGACGAAGTCGAGATGCACGTGTAAACAAAGGAAAGAATTTGACTAACAGTTCTATATCGAGACCGAACAATCTCGGTCAATAACATGCATTCTTGTTATTTACCGCACATTAAAACTCCTTTCTAAAAGTTATTTGCACCGGCACAGGCGGTTCAGTTGACAAGAAAGCGGTCTAGATGATATGATCTGAACAAATCGTTGCAGCCAAGCAGTGCACGATTAAATCCATCTGGACCGCGCGGGAAGCACATAATAAGACAGCATACTTCACATTCTCAATCGTATTGCACTTTTCGTATTTGCACTTTTAATTGAAGCCGTATAGTAATCTTAATCACGTTATAAACCACAATCTTAAGAAACATTAGTACCATTCTCGGATTGGGCTGTTTCCCCTTTCTGGTTTAATTTTAATAGACAAAAAGTTATTGCAAATGAGCGTTAACGGCGTTGGGGAAACAGGTGATCTCAGGCAGTTGCCAGTTTTGTCGTACAAACGCATGAAGCTGAGTTATTGTCAAATGAATCTACATGTATTTTAGGTAGGGTACCTTCTGGAATTTTGGCCGGAGAGACGTCTTCACAATTTAAAGAAGAGTTGGCCTTTTCCTCCTCAAATGGCTCTTCAGAAAGGGTTTCCACGCTTAGGCCATTTTCTGATAATAAAGACACACAGTCTTCCACGTCACCATTATAGTCATATGAATCTTCAGAAGATCCTCTGCGTCTGTTAGTCTCGCTCCCAACTGCTAAAAAAGTAAAACAAAGAAGCAACGGTTAAGCCTGTTCGAGCCAAGTGAATCCATTCGAGGCGGGTGCTTGTCATCGAGATTTCGAGTACAGCTGGACTCTGATCTATGTAAGAATATCAACAAACAAATTGATTTTAGTACACCATGAGAACATGAAAACGAAGCGGCTGAGGCGTAAATCAGTTTCAGAATTAATTACGGTGCATGAAAAAGGACCTCACCACAAAAAAGACCAATACTAATTCGTTGGCGGATTGGGTTTATTCATGGTGAATATCTCAACACTTTAGAGTTGTATTCTAGCCTCAGCCGCCTCGTCAAACTGTTTAGATTTAACCTGCGTAGCGTTTGTTATTTTCTGTCAGTTAAAGTTTGTCAGTTCTCTACTATTATCACTCATAAGTGATTTATTTTGGTATTCTTTTCTTTGCGGGAAACCGGTCGTATTTTTCCTTATTGTTAGACCTTATTTCTTGTTTTTTTACCTGAATATTGTTGCAACAAGAAGTGAGGAAAAAAACTGAACGTGAACGCCACAATAGAGCTTATTTTAACATTGTGGATTAAATTGACACTGTTTAGCAATCACTAGATTCAATGCAAAGTACACGTAAAATCAGGACAAGATCGCAATCGATTAAATCGATAGGTGCCGCATGATGGAGGGCGCGCTGCTAGTGGAATTTTCCGGCAAAAGGAGGTATCCATGGCAACCCTAACACAGCCCACCACCCAGTCGCTCATCATAATGAGAAACGCAGTGGAAACCAGATACCTAGCTACGAAGCGTACTTGCCAGCCGGGCGGGAAGGGTAGGGTGCAAAGCTGAAAAGCAAACTTGCGAAGAGGAAGCTGGCAAAACTTGTGCAAGCAAGCAAGCATAGATGCAAGGGTGAAGATCGCAAGACCACTCCTACGAAGGCTCCTGGGGGCCCCCACGTCAGTTGATGGCAAAGGACCGCTGACCAGCTAGGAATTCTAGTTCAGCATCAAGGCAATGGCTGCGAGTTTAACTTTTTGTAAGTTACTTTTACCCACAATTAAACTTATCACCCATAGATGAGATTGGGGTAGGTGCCGCATGGTGGGGGGAATGCTGCTAGTGGAATTTCCCGGAAAAAGGAGGTATTCATGGCAACCCTGTCACAGCTCACCACACAGACAGAACCACCAAGGTGCTTGGAGAAGAAAGGAGGGGCCTGGGACAGGGGGGACATCGACCTCCGAGGCCGTAGGCAGAAACCTCCCAAGCACCGTAAGCCCCAAACCATCTAAAATTACTTTAGCACAATAATGTAGCAACATGAAGGCTCAATAGGCAATACAAGTTATCTAACCCAGGATGTAAGCGAAGAACGGGTCAGGGGCTGACCATCTCAAACAGGAACAAAGGACCAGGTGCTAAACCACGAAGATTCAGGTAAGCCAGCATAGCACGAACAGTACACAAGGGTGATGAACCCAATCCTATATAAATCTGGCACCCCCTCCGAAATGGGTCGTCTTAAAAGCTTGGGTGATTACACGCACGCAAGAAGGAGAGCAGAACTGTTATCCACCGCAAAGAGGTGGAGAAGCATTCAGGGAATGTAAGGTGAATATTCAGCAGATCGAAGGAAGCCGAAGAAGGCGAAAGTACACGCAGCCCAAAGCAGGCATTAATCTGGTAGTGACAAATCCAAGGAGTTAACAATGGTCAGTAAGACATCATCTTGACCTTTTCTGTCCCGTTGTGTAAGCACGCCGTGAGGACGGAGCCAAGCCCTCAAAGAGGAAACGCCGGCAGCGCTGATCAAGGTAAGGGATGTCGATTCCGCCAGAAGCTCCTGGGGGACGGTCACTGGATGAGGAAGGGCCGAGGGTGCGAGGTGTCTAAAGGCATGCCAATTAAGACGGGAGAGAGCATCAGCAACCTCATTGAGGAGACCCGTAATATGCTTGGCTACAAAAGAATATTTGAAGCGAGCTGCAGACAGAAGGAGTGACAACATCAATCGCATGATATTGGAATGTCTGGGAATTCAAGATGTGAGCCACAGGGTCATTATGAGAGTGGACGAGATGTTCTGTCTGGACCACTTGTAACCCTAAATGCAAGCAGGAATGGCAATCGGGAAGAACTCCTTTTAGGCTATGGACTTGTGCTGTTGAGCTAGTTGCCAAACTCCACTGAACCACTCCTGCTTCAAGTAAGCACCAAAACCGATGGAGCCAGCTGCATCGGACGTCATCTCCAGAGTGTGAGTGGCCGACATACCGAGATAAAGCCAAAAGCTGACCCCACGCCATGGTCACAAGAAATCGTACCATCAGCGCAGATCCAGATGGAATTCGTTATCGATGAGAACTGGGCAGAGCAAATCTCTCATGCGCCGAATGAAGGCTCTACCAGGCCATACAACTCTAGCAGCGTGATGGAGGTGGCCGATGAGAGATTCCATCCTGTTGCACCAGCGCAAGGGGACCCAAGACTAGATAAGTGCACGGAGGGCTGACAGCTTGTCCTCGGGGAGGCGGGCTATCTGGTTAATTTAATCAAGCTCGATGCCCAAGAACACAAGGGAAGTGGAAGGGCTATACATTTTCCCGGGTGAAGATGGAGGCCAAGAGACTGACAAAGACTCAGAAACACGCTGAGGTTCGTAGCACATTAAAGATGAATCAGAGGGACCAGCAGTGATGAAATCATCCAAGTAATGTAGTAGATCCAACACTTGATGATTATGTAGCGGGATCCATTCAACCATCGAGGCCACACAGTGGAAGACGAAGGGTGCTGAATGGAAGCCGAAGGCGAGGGTAAGATCAACGTAAAAGTGACCACGCCACGCCACTTCATCCCCAAAAGGAAGCGGTGACGGCTGAGTATACAGTAATATTTCGATAGGCGGCTTCAAAATCGAACTTGGCCATAGAAGCTGACCATCCTAATAACATCGTCAACCTTGATATACTATACAGAACGATCTGGATCAATCCTTTCATTCACACTTCCACCCTCGAGTGACAAGATCCACGATCAGCCGCCATTTGTCCGGTTGTCCTCTTTTAGGGATAACGCCCAAACTGCTCACATGGAGAGTAGGTAAAGGGGGGGGGGAGGGCCCGACCACCCGACTGAGAGAAACTTCGTTGGTCAGATACTTGTCAATAATTTTGGGGTGTTGGAACGCAGAAGATGTGTTTTTGTCACCAGAATTGAGCCTGCGCCCACCATGAAAACCCAGTCTGAAACTGGACAGAGGCCCCTCAAGGACACAGGACACTAGGTTCTGGTCTGGATGACTGACCAGCTCGCGAGCAAAAGCATCGGGTTTGAGAGGGCTGACTTGAAACAAGGGTAGCAAGGTGGGCAATGCCGAAAAATAAAAAGACAAGGAAGGTGTGGCAAGAAAAATCCAGGGGGGGGAAGGGAAGTGTGGGGAGAGCCTGCAAACAAAGGCTGGACAAAATAGACAGATTCAAATACCAGATTTAATTGGCAAACCAAAACAGAAATGGATACAATACCAAAAGGAAAAATTATCACAGAAGAAAAAGGGGAGACAGAGTCAGTCAGTGGAGGAGTCCAATAAAGTTCAGCGTATCTTCGATTTGCGCTCAGGATATGATGAAACAGGAGAGCGGGACCTCCGATGATGCTGTGATGACGAGCCAGGACACTCATTTGCACAGTGCGCCCCGCACAACGAGAACATTTATGTGTAAAGCGGCATAGGGCAAAGGAGCGGTACACTGCCCATTGTTCCACGAACGGCACACGCTCTGAGACGTCGGAGAACCACGAGGTTCCGCATTACTTGAAGTGGATGTCACGTAGGGGCTGCAAGCTGCGGCACGGGCTGAATAAAAATTAAAAAGTTGGGAATTCATGGTAGACCAATCTGTTAGGCAAGTAGCGGCAGCGTTCTCGCGGAATGCCCGATCGTACCCCTACCAAACCTTTCCGCTGAACTGGCGGTAGGTTCTTAATATGAGCAACTCGTACCTTGACAAGTCGCACCAACGGTGTGGAAAATACGAGCACAGGATTAAAGAATACATTGAAAAGGCTTCCAGCCACGTTACGATAACTTCTATTCATCCCGCCATAATTGAGGTCCGGGCTCGTTCTCGTGCATGTTCCGGAAAGCAAATTGGCGAGGTCCACGTACTTCCCCGACATGATTTGGGCTACTACTTTCGCTGGCACTGGGGAGAAACCCGGGCCCACAACGAAAGGCTGTTGGAAGGCTGGCAGATCGGGAGGCGTAGCTGAAGAGTGCGAAGAGCCCTGGAGAGCAACAGTGTTTGGAGAGGGGCCCTGATCGAAGAAGGAGACGACACAAAGGACGAAATTGGCCCGGAAGAAGTGTCCACAAAGAAAAAAACCGTCAACGGCCACCTTGAGACGCAGAGGTTGAAGCCACGAGCTGGGGATGATAAAATGTTCGCTCAGGAATTCAACATGGCGGCTGTCATAGCCGGTGCAAATAACGAAGGCGGTAAGGAAGGCACGGGAGAGGCCAAAGACAGCGAGGTGGCCGCGGGAACAGACGGTGCTAAGGTGGCTTGGACTGCTTGGATTACCGTGGCGAGAAATGCAGGCAAAGGCTGCGAGCCCGACGAAAGAAAGAAACCGCAACCTAGGACCCGCATCTTGACATGAAATGGAACTGGAGACAGAAGAATCAGCTGCATGGCGGCTGTTTCGAGTGTGACGAGGCATGATAAAGCGGAGAAGCTTGCAACAGGCGAAAACCAGAGGGCTAGCAAAGCTGAAAAGCAAATTTGCGAAGGGGAACTGGCAAAACTTGTGCAAGCAAGAAACAACGATGTGAGGATGAGGATCACAAGATCACTCCTGCATAGGCTCCCAGGGTACCCCACGTGAGTTGATGGCAGAGGACCGCTGACCAACTAGGAATTCTAGTTCAGAATCAAGGGTATGGCTGCGAGTTTAACTTTGCGTAAATCACTTTTACCCACAATAATAATCTTATTTTTTCAGCGCGAGTTCAATTGACATGGATAGCTGCCGATGACATCGGCATTAATAGCTGATGGATAGCTGATGACGTGCTCGATATCTATCTAATGGCTACACCTCCAATTTGCTCTACATCATTTGCAATTACTGAACTAAGGGTGGTGGTTTAGAGTGATTTCTGATTTTTTAAATTATGTTTTCCATTTATCATTTTTCTGTGCAAGAAATCGCTCATATATAAATTGAAAGGTTCGCCTGAACCAAATTTGAAATTTCATTGTTTCATTTCGAGCCGGGTAAGTATTCGGTTAACCGTTTGGTACAGGGAAGGTTTGTGTTTTCAGCCAAGCCTTTCTATATAAACCAGCTTTCTGTCCAATCAATTCATGATTTAGTTCGTGAGCGTACATCTGCAAGCGTGATCTTTTTATCATGGTCCAATAGAGGATGCTATCACTATTTTTTTATGTAAAACTGTATCTATACCACACTGAGGTCAAATGGAAAACTCATTAACCATTTTGTCTTTGGAACTTTTTCAGTGCTTTGGCGAGGGATTCCCAATCAACTTCGTCGTCGCTATCGCTTTCATCTTCTCTGTACCTGTGATCAAAGAGAAAAAATGCAATTGACCCTGTCATTAAGCTTAACTTCCGTTCTGTCTTTTCTTATGGGGGGAGGGGGTACATTTAGATTCCCGAACACTTACTAAGACCGCAAAATTTCTGGAAACTCAACCACCTCAATGCAAAAATTCCGCTGATACCTTCTTCAAGAGTGGTTAACCAAAGTGTTAGTACACCTAAAAGCATGGGGAAAATGGTGCTTTTTAACGAAAGCACGAGTTCGTCATATTATTTCCAAGTAGGCTACTGTTAGGTAAGAAATTCCATCACCGATATTTTGCGTTTCCAATTTAACTGAGCCAACTAAGAGCGCCGTTTCTGAACGTCCAATAAAAAATTTCAAGACGACTGGCAAGAACAACTGCATTATCTTCAGAAGTGTACGGTACATGCAACGATAGGTAAATTTAGGCAAAGTTTGACACGTACAAAGGTTAAACGTACATGAAATGTCTTTGCTCTAAAAAGCAGGCTAGTTCCTCGTGTCCATTCTTTCTTGCAACCTCCTCCAATAACAGCTCCTCATCCTTAAAGCTTTTGAAAACACTTCGTCCAACGGGTGTGCTGAACATAATGGTGAAAAAATCCATGGCGTTTATCTTCGCTGCGGCTTGCACGATCATGCGAAGGTGAGATAATGCTCTAGTCTTGGTATTCCCTACAGTAAAAAAAACAGATATCAACAGCTGGTTATCAAGTGATGAAGTTACTTACATCGTTACATCCTGTCTATCCTGTGTCTGTTCGTTACCCTAAATGTTCTCATAAAACGCCCACACTGATTTACTGATTTACCACCGTATTTCTACCGCGGTAGAATTTAACGTGGTGTTTCTCGTACAAAAGCCGTTAGCAGTTGCAACTGAGCTAGATTACCGCACCGTTTAACTCGGCCATATCTGGTCAAACATTTCAAAGTGAGGCATGTATGCAAAGACGTATTCTTTTTGGATCCTTTCCCTACTGATCAAACTGATTGCTTGACGAAAAGCTGATCACGTTAGAAACGTGTCTGTCCGATTATCACCTCAGGTGTCGTATGCGACCCCATTCGGCGGAAAAAGGTTAAGTTTAAGGTTCAGTACAGTTAAACATGCACCACTGCTTAGAATGTGAGATTTATGTACTAATACTTGGAATTAAAGAGCACATAGAATAAAATTTATAAAATCGCAGTGTAAAATGTACTTACAGTTCCTAAAACTAATGCTTACCATCACAATTTGTTCCTCCTTTCGAGTTTAACTCCAAGTCTCTCATTTTTTCAAATAGCAACGAGGCCATCTGGATGCAAACATCTGATGAGGTGGCCTTTTCATCTAGGTAAGTTTTAAATTCTTGGAGTTCTTCTTTGTACTTGTCCTTGTCAGTGTACTCAAAGCACACCGTGTTGACACTGATAGTTTCTTCATAGGCGTTCAACAGTTTAACTTGTACCACACCTGTGGTAGGCGATTCTAACGAAGTAACATATACGCAGTCACTTACTATTATTATTACATGCGCGACCCGAGTGACAAATGTTTTGGGTACATGCACGTCAATTTTGTGGGTGGCATATCGTTAAATTATGTTTTATGGTTCAGTCCCACTTAACACCAGGAGCATATCCAGGTTTCTGTTAACACTTATGTTATGAACTTTGGTTGTTGTTCAGAGTTATGGCGACCGCAAGTAGATTTAGCTAGATTTGTTATGATAAATGGGTAGAAGGTAAATGAGAGAGTTTTCCGATAAACTAGAGAAGAGTACCCAAAAAGAAAACGCTGTATGAAATTAATGATTCAAATATATTTCGGGAAAGCAGGGAATTTCCCGCAACCCGTGAAGAGGCTGAAGAGCGAACAAGAACTTGAGACGCCAGTGGATCTTCTGACAATCACAAGAAACTCCTGCTTGCTGTGTAAAAAAAAAAGCTGGCAAGGAGAGAATTATTATTACAAAATTCAAACATGGAGAAAGTTATCAGAAGGTTATCAGGTCATTAGGTAGTTTTAAACAGATAAATAAGGTTGAATTAAACTTCGGCTCTTCAGGAACGAATGTAAGATTTAAAGGGGTTATGTCACGAAGATTTTGTTATTTTAGGTCAATTCTGTGCTAACATAACCTAGTGCCTTTACTCATACACAAAATGCTCCTGTAAAGCTATCAGGAAGACATCAAATGAATTTTATCAGAGAGAGCTAACCATAATAATTTTTTGGTAATTTTTAAGAACATAGCATCAAAACTTGAAAAAATTGGCCCAATTTTTTCAAGTTTGAATCCATTTTCATCCTTGCCAACAGACGGCAACAGACGGCAGAGATAGTCTTTAATAACAAAGCTAGACCATTATTTTTGGAATTCAATTGATACCAAGACACTTTTAAGCTTTTTAATAGCATGACATACCTCCTTTAAAGACAAATTTAACATCTGTTGTATGAATACATGTCCATTCTCTAGCAAATAACTTAACAACAGTGGATCCCAAAAGCGCAACCCAATTGAGTTTAATGTACTTACGAGGCACTTTTCCGGTCACGAGGTCTTTGTCACCGGTCAGTTTAACTGACGCTGCTGGGACATTGCCAAATAACACTTGGCCCCTAAAATTAGTCAGCGTGGTATCCAACTTTAAGAAGAAAGTGTATCCACCCTAGGATATGTCAATAAAACACAAATTAGAGGTTTTGTTGAAATTCTGTTCACAGAAGATCTAGAAAGAAAACGAAAGTTAGAGAAAGATTAGCGATAAATGTATTTCGACGGCTCCATGTCGTTGTTTTCAAATCAGTATAGACGAGAAAAATGTCAACAATACCTAAGAGAGGCATCAAATATATATATATAAGGCCGACTCTATTCGTTCAAAACTATTTGTTTCTAGTAAGGCGCAAGACTCACATTCTACTGTGTATTATTGCTGATTATCAAACTTGGTTATTGACTTTTTTGTCGCCGTGCTTAGGACACCAACGAATAGCCTTGCTGTTTGCCTTAGATGCTATAACAAGAGCCTCAACGCTTACACGTTTTCCGCGAGGCAGAGATTTTGTTGGAAAATATGGTAAACAAAGCCAGCAACGAATACTGAAGCTGAAAATTTAAGGAGACAACTCGCGCATGTTGGACATCAGGTGATTTAACCCGGAACTTCGCGCCTCCTTGGTTGTTTAACACGTATCCCTAGCTCGTTGAGTAATTTTTAAAATTATTTCGCATATTTTCTCACATGCCATTTGCATTTGAAAATAATGATATGGAGTCGTCGAAACGTCATATAACTCTTATTGCCAATCATTTCTTAATGTTTTGTGTAAGATGCCACAATACTTGTGTTGACCATGTAAACGAAACCTGTATGATGCGATTGCAAAACCGTTCTTTTTTACCATTCATTACATAAAATGAAACCAAGCTCAGCTAATTTTTTTATCGATTCCCAGCGTCTTGTTGTAAATAATTTGCTCAAAATGTACGTTAATACTACTGGTCTAAGTTAGTCCAGTAATTACCTCAACGCTTCCATCTGGTGGAGTGATTTCACCGATTTTTACTGATAAAGCAGCTCTCGTCCTTTCTGTGGAAAAAAAACAAAACAAATCAAAAACGGATTACCTAGCTGTGCGGAACTCTTATGTGATTGCCTATGAAAACTCGATCTTTACCGTAGTGAGTGAATGACCGACCTGGTAAGTTATTCCGGTGGGCTCATAAGGAAGGTCACGCTGTACACGCATATCGCAGTGAAACGTAATAGCGACCGAAATTACGTTCACACGCACTAAGGGACATGTAGCGGGGACAAAAACACAACTTATGTACGCACACAAAAATGTAGCAGCGACATTTTCACCAACAAATCGGAAATTTTGCGAGAGTGATGCTCCCTGAACAGCACGTTCCTGACACGAAGCTCCACACAAGGTATGTTGGTACACATGTCTCGAAACTTTTGATGAAAAAAGGCACCCACGTTCTGCAATGCAAATTTGTTATCTAAGGCCTGAGAGCAATGCGTTTTTTTTTTCAATCAGGAAGAATCAAGTATTGAATGCATTGGTAAATTCTTCACATTGCCGCTGCCTGGGATCTTGCTTTCTTTCTTGCAATGAAGGCCTGACAAATGCCCCTTAGCAACCATCCAACTCACTGCACATGCCCAGTATCCAGACACTGCTGTCTGTTGCCCCATTAAGGTTCACCTGCAACTTTCCGGGATTTTACTCAAACAAAGTAGCAACGACTGAAGCAGCCTGCAAATGACTAACAATGACTGACGTCATCTGCTTACAAAGGTTTAATAATTTGTGTTGTCCCACGAAAAAGCTTAATATTACTGATTTTCCTTGGAACTATCAACCTTACGAATTAAAATTTTACTTTCTATCATTTCGTCTATCATGTCAGGTAACATGCGTTCCATAACAAAGAGCCTACTTTTGATTGCCCTTGCAAAAAATACTTCAGAACTGCAGAAAAATTTTGCAGTAACCTTTCTCTTTCCCAGACACTTTGTTTGATATCCTCAAAGTATTCTCAAGTTAAAGGGCGGTCACTGTTACAATTTATTGTTCTTACATTACTTAGGTGTATGCCTGAAACCAGTGCGTGTACCCGAGTCGACACATGCACAGTGATTTGAAATCTAAAAACAAACTATCCTTAATACAAAGAGGTGTGTGATGGAGAAAAAATCATCTGTACCACCGAACCATCATCAACTGGGCTCTCAGCATTGCAAACAAAAAGATAACTAAAGGCAGTTGTGTTAAAGACGAAGAATGAACTCAGGAAGGTTCAAGAAAACACAGTGATAACTCGATCTCTATCGATCTTACTATTCCCTAAAAGATTTTACTGTAGTTAGATTTGTGTACATTTTGAAACTTTTGCTGAAAAAGCTTACCAGGTAACCCTTATCTTACTTCATCTTACTTTTTATTGTCAGTTTTTTAAAAGTAAAAACGTTCTATTTTAAACTCCTAAGCGGTACTAGAGCACCAGAGTCAAGTTTGAATGAGAATATCCTTCGCCGGGTCACTAACCTTGGTTCCTTGGGGTTTCCATGGCTCCTGTAGCAGTGGAGGATAGCACCTGTTGGAATTAAGATGGTAACGAAGTTAGCAGAGCTGTGATATTCAGCATACAAATACACCGCTATTTCAATTAACGTTGTCGGAAAATCTACCCGATAAGACCGCAAGGTGATATGGACAATTTATTACTAATTTACCCCTACATAAAATAGATCACATAAGAGAGTGTTTATGGTAATTTCACCCTTCGTGTGGCAGTGACAAAAAGGGAAAAAGTCCTGGGAACGAGGTTGAGTGACAACCGTGAACTGACAGCCGAATCCCAAAAGACTTCAGCTACCCAAACTGCCTTTCGGTCTTGTCACGTAAGCTCGAGGCTTTAAGATCCGACAACGCTACTTGAAATATAGCTGTATGTTGGACTCACGCGCTCATTATCGGGTTACTATCGTTATAGTGAGTAAATTCTCACACACTGAATGGCTTTTCTTTATTTTCAATGAGAGAGTAAACCATGAAAATGATGTAGCACTCCCGCAAAAATACTTGTTTGCTTGTAGTTTTATATATTCATGTAATCATTACACCTTTATAGACAATAAAAATGACGTCAAAAATGTCCAAAAATTGACAGTGAAACAATTCGCCCACGGCTCGTTATTCCACTTGAGTTTTGAACACTTTATAACATTTTTATTGTCCATAAAGTCTAGATTTTGCATACATGTAATAACGTCGCAAGCAATAGCAAACAGTTTACAGTGGCTTGATCGCAAATAGTTTGCATAGAGTTTACAGTGGCTTGATCGCAAATAGTTTGCATAGATAGTAATTCCTTTTACATTGATTCCTAACGAGTCGCCATGCTGTTCGCAAACAAAACGCAAAAGGAAATTTTTTCCACCTCATTTTTATACGCTAGTGCAAGCAAAGAGCGATAAAGAATACCTTGGCAAACAGTTTGCGATGATTTGCGATCGATTAGCGACGATTTCGGAACACGTGACAAGCCATCTTCGATTTTCGCACCCTCTTTACGATGTAACAAAACAGTTTGCATACAAAAGTACATAATAATAATAATAATAATACTTTATTTATATAGCGCTATTTGTATCGCTATCCAATAGCGCTTAACAAGTTATTTAAAATTACACATCTATATAAAAACGTTACAATATAGTTTTCCATATACATATGGAAAACTGGGAAGCAAAATTAAAACTGTTTACGATCCTATTTTAAGTGTAACAACGAAGAATAACTGTAGTCGATTTTAAGCACGCAGAAATATGACGTCACGTCAGTCACGTTACCCGCCATTCATCAAACGGTCAGAGCGGGGCTTGAACCAGCTAGTGGGCGTGAATTTTAGACTTAGGCCTCAAGAAAAATTTAGTCGTTGGTTGGTTTCCAAGCTAAGATAACAGCAATTTCTTTTGACTGAATATCTTCGCTACTGAAAAGAGATTTGTTGTCAATTTTTGAGAAAGTTGTCAAATTTTTTAAAGAAACTTTTATCCACAGGTTGAAGAAACTTTCCTGTGCCCTTTTCCTATAAGCATACATATATGTTCATTTAATAAAAAGTTTGGCGCGAATGAAGTCCACTCGAGTGTTCAAGGTAGCTCTCTTATTTCTTATGAGGAGCATTTCATAGCTTAGACACACAAGTTTCCCTCGGCATTTCTTTAGAATTAAAAATTGCCCATGGAGATCACTTGGTCTTAAATTGTGCTCATCTCTTAGATATTTATCGATGGCGGAATGTGTGTGTTCATCAATGCGCCGAAGAAGGTGACGGCAAGGGTTAGCCAATATATTTTCCTTCCGGCACACAAATCACAAAATTTGTCAGCAACGCATTGCTGATTGACAAGAGTGGGTTTCGCTTCCCATACTTTCAGGTCCCCCAAGATCTTTCTACAAGTGAAGACCGGCTGAAGCTCATGGCTGATCTTCCTGCCTAGATCGCAGAGTTCTTTACGTTAATGTCGGCAGATTTTTGGTCTTTAAAAAGCAAGGTGATCCGCACGGGGTTGTTGTTGGTAAGGAGCTCTGAGTTTGGTTTTGATTTCGAGAGCAGTTGAATCTGTTTATGCCGGATTAAATCTACGAGCTTCTCAGGGTACTTTCAACTTAAAGAACATCATTTTCAGTTTTCTGCATTCTTCAGAAACAGACTGTAAATTCACGAATGACCTAAGCAAGGACTTAATTCACTTGATTATGAAGATTTTCGGGATTACCTCGCTTTGCTGTGCTACATTCATCGTTGTGATGCTTCCTAAACAAGAAGGAAATAAAAAGAAAAAATGGTAAAAGTCAAGCTTACAAGCTGAGTTATTTGCTTGTTTATTAGCCTGCGATAACGCTCACTTCGTGTGTTATTCGCGTGTTATCTTGGCGGCGTAAGTCGGCGAGAAGAATGGGGCGAGGAAAAGTGAGCCTGCACGAAAGCCATAAGCCCCCCCCCCCCCGGATATAAGCCGCCTCCTTTAAGAACTTGAACCGTATTGAAGGGATTAAACTTTTCGATAGTTTGGTAATTGTAT